>Ga0325410_1003081_pt1 | contig 18718 bp, 6 predicted proteins | sample PopdelMetagenome_16_FD_206182 | JGI IMG/M metagenome (GOLD analysis project Ga0325410, IMG submission 206182) | Populus deltoides microbial communities from Bellville, Georgia, United States - Xylem-PdIQD-R3 | ecosystem: Host-associated > Plants > Phyllosphere > Stem > Wood/Secondary xylem... | reverse complement strand
CCTCATATTGAATTCCACATACAACATCACATTCGTAATATTCTCAACATCAAATAAATATCAACACCTTAATAATAATTCTCGACATCAAATAAATATCACCTATTAATTACAAAAACATAACATTTGTTTTCATATATCTTTAACACATGCTATATCTATGTTAATATCACTGAATATATATATATATATATATGTTAACCACATTTATCTTACATATTTATCAAAGTTCACAACTCTACTTTACAAGTAAATTACTTACATGTTTAACACCCACAAATTACATTAAGTTCCAAAAATTTAACATAAGTTACATTTAACAATACTCTAACAACTATCTATACACGAAACAACTAAACCTAATACTTGATTGCGGTTCATGATGTACCTATAAATACATATTTTTTTTCAATTAATAAATTTAATATTAATTTATTAAAAACATATGACCACATTAAATTTAAACAATAACTTACCATCATCAAAATAATTTATACAACTAAACCGATTTCCCTTTAATGACATCCACATAAATTTAATAATCAACATGATTATTAATAATCTGGATAACTTTCCCGGTAGACAATAAATCTAGTAATCCACGTGACTACTAATAATCTAACCTCTCCCGGTAGCTAATAAATTCAGTAATTTACACGATTTTCAATAATTTAGCTAACCTCTACTGTTAGATAATAAATCAGGTAATCCATACGATTTCCAATAATTCAGCTTACCCCTCCTAGTAGCCAACAAATTCAGTAATCCACATGATTACCTATAATTCGGCTCACCCCTCTAGTAAACAATAAATTCAGTAATCAACATGATTACCAATAATCCAACTTATCCCTTTCATTAGCCAATAAACCTAGTAACCCACATGATTACTAATAAGCTAACTAACTTTTTCCGGTAGTTAATAAATCTGGTGATCCACACGATTACCAATAAGCTAACTAACTTCCTCTGACAACCAATAAATCCATTTAAAATCTTAAAATAAATTTGTTTCCAAAAAATCTTATAGTTGCAAAAAGTATGTGAACTATATTAATCACAATCAACACAAAAGGAGAATAAAATTATAAATATTCAAGTGAGGTGATGAGGTATCTACCTGTTGCTTGTGATGCTCCAACTCCTCCTAGTTACGATCTCACACCCACATGCTCTTTTAATTCAATAAAATTTCATCATGTCATTCACAAATTAATACTCGTAACAACAAGGCACATAAATCTTTAATTCAATTCAAAATATTTAATTTAATTCCACACTTCCCAATTAATTACTTATTTAGAATAACAATGTCCTTACATCTTCCTTGGTTTTAATTTTAATTAAATGCTCAAAATCATCACACTCAAATACATAAATTCAAATCCATTTTTATCATAATTACAATTATTAATCCTTCACAATTTCACAAGATTCAAACACATTACTACAATCTCAATTCTTTTTTTTTCTTTTATGGCTGGCCATATACCTAAGAAATTCACCATGATTTTCACTTCATTTTAATAAAATTTATTCCTTTCTCTTATCATTTCTTCATCATTTACAACAATTATTAACTAATGTTAAGTCTCTTTAATTGCACATAAGAACCCTAATCCTTAAAACTTAACAAATCTATCAAAAATAAATCAAACTTTGCAATAAACTGGTTAAGAACATTTGACATGTCATACCTAATAAGAATTTGATCTTTCTATACTTACCAAGCAAAGTTCTTCTTTTCTTTTCTCGTTTTCATCCCCTCATCTCTTTCTTCTCCTTTCCCTCACTTGATTTATTCTATTTTTCTTGTGTTTAAGATGGGGAAAACTCAAGATTTCTTCTTAATTTTATGATTTTTTCTAAGTTTTCCCTTCAAATCTCATGCCTTTTCTCTCTAGACTCTTCTCAATTCTTCTCTTTTTTTTTTTTTCATAGAATGGTCGGCCAAGGCCACATATACATGCAATAAATTTATTAATTCCATTTATGTCCTTTCTCATAGACCTTTTGACTTCCCCAATAAATTTTCTCTTGATTCCGACATCTATTTATACCAAATCTAACCCGGAAAAATTTGAATTCCTTAAATTATATGCCATGATGTTTTCTTTCCTTGCTTCTTTTTCATCTGGTTTTTATTTGTTCTATAGACTTTTTTTATTTTTTACGTATTTTCCAATTGTATTTTTTTAAATCCCTGTATAACCTTTTTACCTCCAATTTTCAAGTCTAATATCATTCATGCAGTGTGCATATTTACTTTACTTATTTCATATATTGTTTTTTTACCAACCTTATAGATTTTTATTCAAAGTTTACAGTTTGTCCCTTTTCCAATTTAATGAGTAATCTTATTATAAGGTCTTCCCAAACTTCATTTGCTATAAAATGTTAATCCTGAATAGAACAACATGTAAAAGGTCCCACTTAAAATGTTAGCCCGATCTTACGATCAACTTAGCAATTATGCCATGTACTGTAAAATTGGTCCATACAGGGTTTTTGTCAAAAATCCAAAATTTCTTGGTCCTTTCATCCATAATTTCTATCCATCATCTCATGAAATTCTAAGGGTCATTTCCTTATTTGACGTATGTTTCTCTTACTTTTTGTTTATTTTTTCGCAACAACGTCATTAATCCTCATTTTACATAATATCTAAGCTCGTCTTTAATATAGATTTTATATGGGTTTTACGCAATAACCTAATGTCAAACAATAAGATTGAAAAAAAAATGTCAAAGAAAAAAACTCATATCAACCCAAGTTAACTTGACTAACTTGCCACGTGTGATATAAGATAAGATAAGAAAAATTTTTAAAAAAGAACATTGAAAAAAATAACAAAGTTAGACGAATAAAAAAATAAAAGCTGGAAAAAAACCCAAGTCAACTTAACTAACCCGCACTCAAGAAATCCCAACAAAAAAAGCAAAAAAATCACAAAGCTCAAGGGTCAATAATTTAATGTCAAATAATTAAAGTAAAAAAAATCTTGAGAATACAAAATTCAAGTTAACCCAAGTTAACTTAATTAACCTGCTACCCGGGATATGAGATTGACATAACCCTATATAAAAAAAAAAGCAAAACAAATCCTGAAGCTCAAGGGTAACAACCCAATATCAAATTATGAAAAAGGACCTAAAAATACTAAACTTAAAACGAGCTAATAGTCAAAACTAATGATCTGGATTATGAGATCGGTATTACCTTATAGAAGGTAAACATGAAAAAATAACAAAGTAAATTTCTCTATCATAAAACAAAAACAAGTAGCAATCAAAACAATGAAGATTAAATATGGTATGAATACTAAATGAAATGAAATAATTAGGGACCAAATTAAAAAAAAAGATAAAAAAAATGGCAGTAAAAAGAATAAAGACAAAATTTGGATACAAAATTTCAATGAAATGAAATATAAAGGGGAAAATTGAAAAAAGAAAAAAGAAAAAAGGGATAAAAAACCAACAATAAAAAAGAACGAGAACCAAATTAAATACAAAAAATAAATGAAATAAAATACTTAGGGATGAAATTGCAAATAAAAAACTTCAAAAAGCATTAAAATCAACATTAATAACATTCAAATTATTGAGGGCTAAAATTAAAATAAATACAAAATTGAGGACTCAATTGAATCTAGAATGACAACACGAATCCCAAGGTATCAGAAAGAGAGAGTGGGGGGGGAAGTCCACCACTGTCTAATCATCATGGATATCAACACACACACTATCTCATCAATTTCCCGTCACTAGATGTTATGGGTGACACAGTAATTGGTTGTTTTTGGACGTCGGATGTCATTGCACGGGCTGCTCGAAAGGCTCGGATAACATCCACATGCTTACACATGAAAAACATGCCTACGTTTTTAAAATAATATTTATGTTTGTCAAGTTACCAAATTGTCCATAACTGAAACTGAAAATAAGAAAAAGAACCGTGCGGAAAAAGACGAAAATGCCTTTAAGATAACAACCTTAGTTTTTAAATTTGAAGGGTAATTCACCATTTTATTATTTAAAAAAAAAAGACAACAAAACCCATATGCAAAAGCTTAATATTATTTTTCCTTTAAAGGTAATTAAATCATTTTATTGTTTTGAAAAAAATAAAAATGACAAAAAAAGCCCTCTCAACCAACCTTTATTTTTTCTTTTTAATGGCAATTAAATCTTTTTACTGATCTAAAAAGGAAAAAGATTGATTTACCTTTATTTAATTTGTTAATGCCAATTGTACATTGTGAAATAACTATTTTACTTTTCAATTTGTACTTCTTTGGTTGTCATTGTGGAGGAAAAAAACATGTAGCAATAACACAGTACAATATGTCTACCTCCATGGTGAATCATTAAGGCACCATTGATTTTTTTGACAATCTATATTTGTTGTAAGTACCTTTTTATTTAAACTGACATAAAATACATGCATTTTAGAAAATATATAAACATGTCTCTATCATACTAACTGTTTATTATGTATTTAATTGAAAAAAACATACCGTCATCCACGCATATTACAACATCAAAACAAAATGTTATCTCTGTATAATTAGATGAGCAAAACCAAAAAGAAAAGAAATAATTCGATCAAAAACCAAAAACATGAAATAAAATATTAACAACATACCTTACGAGGAACATAAATATCTCAATGAGGATTAATGTCATGCACATAAAGAAATGATATTGTGATATCACTAGTTTTTTAGAGGAAAAAAAAAATAGACATATAAGAGAGGTTGAATAAAAATATGGTTTGTGTTGACATGTGAGTGTTTTTGCAATATTGTTTTTAACACTAATTTTAAATAAAAACCGTTGTATCAAATAAGAAAGTTTCCCTTTAATTTACTCTTGCACTTTTTTTAAAATAAATTGAAATCTGTATATAATTTAAATCAACACTTTCAAAAAGAGTTTCAAATACAAGGGTTTATTCAATCCACTAATTAAATTCACACAATTCCAAATATATTGGTAGGTTTGGTCTAAAAATACTACACTTACTTACTTAAATGTTGTTAACATCAATAAACTTTTATTTAAATCATAATAATCTAAATTGATGAATTGCATTTTTGTTTAGCTCTTCAAAAGAATAGAAAAGAATATACTTGTATGTGAGTTTTGATTTTTTAATATGATGTGTATTAAGAGGCCATTTGTTTTTGAGTTTCAAAAACGCTTTTGAAAAAAATTGAATTTTTTTTCTTTGCTTCAAATTATTTTTTTAGTGTTTTTAGATCGTTTTTATGTAAAAAATAAAATTTTAAAAATAAAAATAAAAATATTATTTTGATATATTTTCAAGAAAAAAAACACTTTGAAAAATAATTGCTACCATAATATCAAACAAACTCTAAGTCACATGTCATCATTTTTTTATTATTGTAATATTAATTATTAACAATACTCTAAAACATGCGGGTATGTACTATAGCAATGAAAAGTATTTTCCCCACATATTTTAGTGTGGCTTTAAAACAATGTTTGTTTTTTTTCAATCAATGGTTTTTTTTTTTTACTTTCATTCTTTAATATTAGATTCATTTTTTATTAGCCCATCCCACTTTCATGACACGTATAGTAGATTTGACAAGTTAACCCGGTTGACTAATTTTTTTTATTTGATTTTTTTTTCAATTTTGTCCTTTAGTATTGTGTTAATTGGGAATTAGACTTCATGATTTGTGTTATTTGCTTTCTATTTGGTTATTTCGGTCTCGTGATTAGGAAAAAGTGTTTAACGGGTTAACTTAAGTTGACTTGGGTTATTTTTTATTTTTTAATTGATTTTTTTTCAATTTTATCATTCAATATTGTGTCGGTTGGAAATCGAGATTCATAATCTGTTTTGAATTATTTTTTATAGGAATATCTTGGTCTTATAATTAGGGTCGTGGAATTTGGTATTTAACCCTAGTTAAATCAAGTCATTTTTTTTTTCCTAAAATGTTATCTCAGTCTCATGTCTTTCAACATTGAATTTATTTTTTATTAGGTTGCCCGTCTCATGACCCAAGTTACAGGTTTGACAGGTTAATCAAGTTGACTCAGTTTTTTTAATTGATTTTTTTCTCATATTTCATCATTTAATATCATATTTGATTGAGAATTATGCTTCATGATTTACTTTGGTTTGATTTTTATAAAGTTATCTCGCCCTCATGACCCATGAATACTGCTTAACGGGTTAACCCATATTGACTTGGGTCATTTTCTATGTCATTTTTTTAATTAATTTTTTTATAAATTTCATTGTTCAACATGGGATCTGACAAGATTGGTTGAGAATTGAGTTTTATGATTTTTTTCATTTTCTTTTTATAAGGTTATCTTAATCTCATAACTAAAGTCACAGATTTAACATGTTAATACGGGTTAAACCAGGTCATTTTTTTATTTTTTTCTATGAAGTTATCTTTGTTTTGTGACCAGGGTCAAGAGTTTGATGGATTGACTTTGATCGTTTTTTAAGTTCTTTTTTTAGTCACATCTTTCAATATTGAATTAAGTGAGAATTAAACTTCGTGATTTGTTTTAATTTTCTTTTCATGAGGTTATCTCGGTCTTATGATTTGAGTCACGAGTTTTATAGGTTAAACTAAAACATGTGGGAAAACTCAGTTGACTAGGTTTTTTTTTTCTTATTTAACTTTTTTTTTCAATTTCATCCTTTAATATTGAGTTGATTGAGAATTAAACTTCATGATTTGTTTTATTTGCTTTCTATTAGGTTATTCTAATTTCATGACCTGAGAATAACGTTTAACTGGTTAACTCCAGTTAACTCGAGTTATTTTTTTAATTGATTGTTTTTTAATTTTATTATTCAATATTGGGTTGATAGGGAATTGAGTTTCATAATTTGTTTTGATTTGTTTTATATGAAGATACATTGTTTTTATGATAAGATTGCGAGTTTTGGCATTTTAACCTCGGTTAAATTAACTTATTTTTTTTTTAATTTCTAAGAGGTTATCTTGATCTCTTGTCCTTCAACATTGAATTTGCTTTTTATTGGGTTGTCTTCATCTTATGACCTAGGTTGTAGGTTTGATAGGTTATTCCAGTTGGCTCATTTCTTTTCTTAATTGACTTATTCTTTGTCAATTTCATCATTTAATATTGTGTTTGATTGAGAATTACGTTTTATAATTTATTTTGGCTTGATTTTTATGAGGTTATCTTAGTCTCATGACCCGTGAATAATGCTTAATGGTTTAACCCAATTGATTTGACTCATTTTTTTGTGTCATTTTTTAATTATTGTTTTATATAAATTTCATCGTTTAACACAAGATCTAATAGGATCAATTGAGAATTGAGTTTCATAATTTTTTTATTTGCTATTTATGAGGTTATTTTAATCTCATGATCAGAACTGTGAATTTAACAAGTTAATCCGAGTTAAATCATGTTATTTTTTTAATTTTTTTATGAGGTCATCTCGGTTTCATGATCCGGGTCATGAGTTTGGTAAATTAACTTGGATTGATTTTTATTTTTTAATTGATTTTTTTATACTTTTATTCTTCATTTAATTTTTTTTTAATACAAGGTGTACTGATGATCAATTTTTTTTATGATTGCAGGAATTATTTTCTAAATGATACAAGATTAACGCCGTCTTAATCTTATTATATTTTTTAAGAGAAGCTAAATGCTAAAATATTTTGATTAACCGGAATAATGGAAGGTGTTAAGCTTCAATACACGAACCTTTTGTAACGAATAAGACAAGAGAGATGCGGTGGCAAAAGTCGTAAATTCATAAACGTTCTGGTCTTGTTTTATGCATCTGTTCGTGTCCACTTCGTCGGTCACAAAAATCTCAAATCGCGCGCATCGTCGTTTCATCACCTTAAATTAAACCCCGATAGCTAGCACTACAAAAACCCTAAACCCTAAGTTCCACAGGCCCTAAAAAATAACTCAACAATGGTTGATTCTTCTGATTTATCGGCAAAAAAGGTTAAGAAGAAGCGAACGCTGAGTAGCCATGAAGAGAAACGGCAAAAACCTTCCAAAATAAACCGGATTGATCATGATTCAGCGAAAGAGAAGGACTCGAAGCAAGAAACTGAAGAAGTTGCGAGTCCATGGAGGAATTTGCAGCTGATTTTATCGATTCAAAACAGAGAAATTCATCTTCAAAAGTTAGACCCTTTCTCTCTCTCTCTCTCTCTCTCTAATTGTTCTTTCGCTGTTAAATTTTAGAGTTTCAAGGAATTATTTAGGGTTTTGTCTTGACTGTTGAGAGAATTGTAATGCAGGAAGGTTGAACTAGCTTATGATTTTGTGAACTCGAGAGAGAAAGGAGGAGGAAAAGACGCCGATGTAGATCGTGAAACGGTGAAAGTATCACGAGTTGTAGCTTTTCTTAATGATTGGGTACAGTCACTTTTGATTTCTACAGATAAGAAAATCGAAGTTGATGGAGAGGGAGTTATTGAGGCGTGTTTGGATTATAGGTGCTGGATGATTTTCAAGTTTTGCTTGGAGGAGTCTTTGAGATTGCAGGTTTCTTTGAGCTTTTCAAGGAACCTTTTGAGGGCTATAGGGTGTGTTGCGAGAAATGTGCTTTCTGTACTGACAGTCCCATCAGTTCATTTGAAAGAATCATTTTTTACTGGTTCCGGGTTTGAATTGTACAGTGTTGTGCTTGATTGTGTTTCTCTGGTGTTCTTATCTCATGGTGGCTTGTCGAACGAGAATTTGGACTTGTGGATTTTGTCTATTCTTCCGGTTCTTGAATTTGTTCGCAAAGTGTATGGTGAGAAGCTCGAGGGTGGCAATGTGGGTGTTTTTGCTTTGCGGTTCTCTTGCTTGGTGCTTGAGCCATTTGCCAAGTTCTTGAGGGTTCATCCAACAAGGAAAAATGGATTTCGTGATTTTGTGGATAAACTCCTTGAGCCATTGTTGCATTTGTTGGGTGTCTTGCATCTTCAGAGTGATGAAAGCAATCCTGGCTGGACAAGAAACTTGCTAGTTGCTGTTGAAGAGGTTTTATCACAAGGGTTATTTCATCCAACCCACATTGATGGATTTCTGAGCTTACGTGTTGCAGAGAAGTGTTCTGCATCCAATGATGGAGAAACGAAGGAGTCAAAAACTGTCATTCAAAGTTACCACAGACATTTCTTTGAAAAACTTGAAAGAATTATTCTTGCAAAGAAGGAATCTGCTATGAGTGGCTTAGGAGAACTGTTCTATTTGCTTGTTGATCGTGTGAAAAAGCAAAAAGAAACTTTAGTTCTGTCCGATGGTATGAAGATAGTGGAGAGAACTGAAGGTTCAAGGCACTTGTCTGGTCAACTATCTAAAACGTTATATGGTAGCAGTGCTCCTCTAGACACTAGTTATGGACCCAGTATTTTGAGTGCAGAAAAAAGAAAATCACTTTTCAATTTCTTTGTACAGATTACAGACCCTCTTTTGCTTGAGATAAATGGCTACCTTCAATCTAAATTGGAAGTACGGCCTCTATTATTGGATGTTCACTGCACAATCAAATCTATTAATAATTTACTAGCCTGCTTTTTGCGTGAAAAACTGTATGTAAAAACAGAGGATATATCTGAAGGGGCTTGCCTTAATTTCTTGAAGAAGGTTTACAATGCTATATTGCCATTCATGGCCAATTTACTTTGTTTGCCAACATATAATGTAGATTCACGAACACAAGAGACCTTAACTTTATTAGCAAGGGAGCTACTTGCTGTTGTTGGGCACCTATTGGATATCGAGTATGAAGTTATCGAGAATGATTTAACCAGGTTATGGTTTATCATGCTTTCCTGCTTGGCCTTTGGCTATTCATTGAAGGATGCACCAAATGAATGCTCGATGACAACTCAGATACTAAGACTTGGATGTCAACTGGTCAAGCTTTACAGTGAACTTCGACAGGTTAGTTGAATCATTCCTTATCTAATAGCACATGCTTGCTTTAAATCTGCCAAATAAGTTTGGCATCACGTTGAGTTTTTGAAATTTTATCTGTGTCTTGTTTCATGTCAGATGGTTTTCATGTCCTGATGTTTTTTCTTTTAATTGCTGCAGGTGAAAAGTACTATCTTTGCAATCTGCAAAGCGACAAGGCTTATAATAGTATATGACAAAGGTGGTGATGCTGGGCTGAATTATGATAGTTTGGGATTCTGCAAAATTTCTTTACCACATGCATCATATGCAAAAGCAGTGGAAATGTTGTTTTGCTCGCATGAATTTAAACTAGCCATTCGTAATGATATATGCTCCATACCAGAAGGGCAGGCAAGTGAGTGCATTCAGCACTTAACTGCAGATCTATCAGAATCCATGGAATGGATGAAGACTACTTGCTCATTGGCAGACGAGGAGGTGTTTGGTGAATCAAATGCAAATTCCAGCATGCATGGTTTTGATCTGCAAGTGGAACTTTTCGGAAGAGGATTGTCTGAAGTATATGCTCTGGTGCTAGATTCATTGAATGTCACAGCTGGGAACAGCAGCATTGTTGGACGAACTATGAAGGACTTGATGGCTGTAATTCGTCCATACATGAGTATTCTGGTAGGACCGGAGTCAGAAAGTGTCAATGAGTTCATCTCTTCCGTGACAGGAAGAACTTCTGATGTCAGTCTTGCTGGAAACACGCATTATATGCTGAAATTTGGAGTGTCCACCCACTGGGTCCTTGTGTTCTTTTCTCGCATGTACATGTCATGCCGAAGTTTATACAGGCAAGCAGTCAGCCTTATGCCTCCAGATGTATCAAGAAAGATGTCAGCAGTAATGGGGGATCCATTTACAGCATATTCTGCAAGGGATTGGATGAATAAAACTGACTTGACAGATGGGGGTTATTTTTCTTGGATTCTCCAACCATCAGCCTCTCTGCCTGTCATTATACAATCTGTTTCTGACATTTATCTTCAGGGAGATGTTGCAGATTGTTGTCCTCTGATTTACGCATTGCTTACTATGGCTCTTCAGAGGCTTGTTGATTTGAACAGGCAGATAAAATCTTTTGAGTATCTGCAGCAAAGCAATGATAATATCATTCAATTTAAGCTGCTTGATGATGCTGGCTCATCACTGCACTCCAAAAGGAGCAGAAAGTGTGGCAAACGCATTGCTGTTTTTAAGCAGGAGGCAATTGATCTTACTGAGTTCCTGATGAGTTACCTCTCCTTATTGGATAATGAACGACTTCCAGTCAACTCTTCTAATGCTGCAACTTTTGTAGATACCTGCAACCAAGCTCTACATGGAAGTGATAAATGGGTTTTTGGTGTCAGTTCTGTGAATGAGAAGTCATTGCCTGCTGCAATTTGGTGGATTATTTGCCAAAATATCGATATATGGTCCCCTCATGCTAGTAAGAAGAAGTTGAAGATGTTCATCAAGCATGTGATCCTTACTTCTCTTCCATATATAACAAAAGGCTGTACACAGGTGGAAAGGCATCACACAAATGAAGCCCATTTCCTTGATAAAATTTCTTTGCATCAAATCTCAGCAGAACTTCTGGCTGATTCTGTTCTGTATGAACATAAAGTAAGACGCAATTTACATGCAATCCCCCACCCCCATCCCTTGCTTGCATGCACACATCATAATTCAAATATTCAGTTCTGAAGCGAACTGTCGTATTGCATAATGTTGATACTGCCTCTTTTCCTAGTTTGTTCGCAGGCATTTGGCATCCAGGGTTTGCAATTTATTGGAGAAGTCAATCCTACCACTATTTGGAGACGTCAAACTGAACATGTCACCTAAATGGAAAGAGGGTTTAAGTGCACTTGAGAACTCATATGTTGTTTTAGGCAGAAAATCCTCTACACGTGATGAGTTGACAGGGGGTAAACCAGCCTCCCATTTATTGTCGGAGATGGCTGCAGATATTTCCCGAGAATCAACTGCTGTGAAATTTACAGCTTGTCAAAGTTTGCTTAGGCTTTTGTGCTGGATGCCAAAAGGATATATCAATTCAAAATCATTCTCACTTTATGTTACTAGCACACTCAACCTTGAAAGGTAAATTTGTATTTCTCATCATTTCAAATCCATTATGCTTCAACATGTCTTCATTTTATGTTTACTTTTAAGCAAGCAAATGCAGTTTGCTTATGTAGGTTCTGCACAATAGATGAATAAAAACGTTCCCAGTTAAAGTCTTGCCACATGGTACATGTAAAAATTGTGACATCCACTAGTTTTCTGTATCCTTGGAAGTATATGAAATTATATGTGCTTGGCCGCTTGCAGTAATTTGTCCTTCACTTGAAGTTTCTGTTGATACATATACCTAGTGTGATATAATGTATGCTTAAGTTTCATCTAAGCGTGGTGTCTACATGTATGCAAAATAACCCCCCCACCCACCCCACAATTACCCTCTCTGTGTCCTTGATTACATAACGATACGTGCTTGCTGTTATTAGTCTTGCTTTCACTTGATGTTCTTGTGATGCATATATCTAGGATGATGTAACATGTGCTTAAGTTTCACCTGCACTATCTTTATTTCAGGCTTGTGATTGGCCACCTGTTAGAATGTGGGGACTCATTCTTCTCACATAAGCAGTATGAGCTTTTAAGGTTGCTGGTGGCCTGCCGGAGGGCTCTGAAATGTCTAATTATGGCATATTGTGAGGAGAAAGTTAGAACTACTCATTCTGCACTCATTCCTGTTCTGTCTGAGGATGTACATTCTGTATTATGGCTTTCCAGATCAGTGTCTGTGGTGGTTAGGCTTCAAGAGACACTGTCAGAAGATAAAGCTTGTGAAGTTGCAGATATGATCTTTTCATTGATGGATCACACATCATATGTGTTCCTGACACTAAGCAAATATCAATGTCCTTCTGCTGTCTCCATAATTTCTGAAAAACCTTATACAGAGCAACTCAATTCTGATGTTACCCAGGAACAGAGCAGTGTAAACGGGTCTCTGCCATGTTTGGATACCTCAAACGACGTTGAAAGCTGTAAAAGTGTTATCCTCATTGCTGAAAGTTTGAAGGAACAGGCACAGGACTTAATTATTTCTTTGAAAGATGCTCATTGCAATGAGAAATCAAGTGATGAAATTGATGTTGACTGGAACAAATTATCTTCAATGGTCTCTTGCTTCAGTGGGTTCATGTGGGGCCTAGCATCTGCATTGGACCACTCCAATGCAACAGATAGTGATTATAAGGCGAAGCTGTTGAGATGGAAATGTGAAGTCATCTCAAAAATTAGTCATTGTATAAATGCATTTGCTGATTTTATTTGTTTTTCTTTCCACATGCTGTTTGTCAAGGATGATCTCCAACCTAATCATTTATCTGCTACTGGAAATTTTGTAAAGTCTGATGATAGAGACAGTTCACTGGTTTCAGGTGACTCTTGGAAAGTCACCTTGAATAAACATGGTTCACAGTCAGAAAACGTTACCTCTATTGCTGGTATTCTAAATAAGCTAGACTCATATGAATGCCTACCATTAAATAAGGAGTGGTTGCAAAGTTTTCTTGAAGCTGATCATCCTAAAGCAGCTGTATTAATCAGGCAGCTATTAATTGCGGCGTCAGCTATTGTGAAGCTCAATTTGGAGACTAAATGCACTCCTTTGTTGTCTAGTTTGGTGCCAAGTTTTACTGGCATATCTCAAGTCTTGCTCTTGAAGTTAGCAGATGGTACCGAGGTACCAAAATCATTCTCTTTTGTTTGGTTAGATGGTGTTCTGAAGTATCTGCAGGAGCTAGGGAGTCATTTTCCCATAACTAATCCTACCTCGACTAGAAACGTGTTTTCAAAGCTATTAGAGTTACACTTGAAGGCTTTGGGAAAATGCATATCTTTACAGGGGAAAGAAGCTACTCTGACTTCTCATGATAAAGAATTGAACACTAATACACTCCACAGTCATATAGGATCAGCTTCTCTTTCTCATCCATACTATTTAGATGAATTTAAAGCAAGGTTGAGGATGTCATTCAAAAGTTTGATAAGAAAACCATCAGAGTTGCATCTTTTGTCTGCAATACAGGCTATAGAGAGAGCACTGGTAGGAGTGTATGAAGGCTGCCCAATAATTTATGAGATTACTACTGGGAATGTAGATGGTGGAAAGGTTTCTTCAACTGTTGCAGCCGGCATTGACTGCTTGGATCTGGTTCTGGAATATGTTTCAGGTAAAATTCTGATTTCACTGCTGTACAATGTGTAGTAATTTCTTTTACTTTTTGCTTTTTGGAGGAGGAAGGGGCAAGTCAAACCTGATTCTCCCTACTCGACAAACAGGCAGCTACCAATCCACCAACAGGGATTGGTACAGTGCATAATGATGTTCAAAATTTATTCTCTTGTAATTGCAAATTGTTGTGCTAACCATCTACTTGCTTTACAGGTCGTAAACGTTTAAATGTTGTTAAAAGGAACATTCAGAGTTTAGTTGCTGCCTTGTTCAACATAATTCTGCACGTGCAAAGTCCATTAATTTTCTCTCGGATAGCAATGGATAGTGAAAGGTATAATGGACCAGATCCAGGAGCAGTCATTCTTATGTGTGTTGAGGTGCTAACAAGAGTTTCTGGAAAACATGCTTTATTTCAAATGGATTCCTGGCATGTAGCACAGTCTTTACATGTACCAGCGGCACTTTTTCAAGATTTTGATCAACTGAGAATTTCTCAAGGTCCAGCTTTATCTAATTCTTTGTTGAACTCGGGCAGCCAAGATTGTAGTACTGTGGGAGGCAGGGATACCTGTGTTGTAGATCTACAATTCTCTGTGGAGTTATATACTGCATGCTGCCGGTTACTGTACACGATTCTGAAGCATCACAAAAGGTCATTATCATGATGTTTAGCTCAATCCTGAAGAACCTGATTGCTATGTTCATAAATATTGCAGTTAGATTTGTTATCATCAGGCCAGACTCATCATGCACACATAGCAAAGAAGTAAAACTGAAAGCATTGGCATTTTGTGGAAGGATTTAGATCTATTGTGTCCTTTAATAGGACAGTGGAATGGGCATTTCCTACTTTGATAGTTGCTGTTTTCTTCTTTGCTGATGCCTAAAGACAACCGTTAACATAAAGCACATGCTAAAACAATTGTATACAGTGCTTAGGCATTTTTGGCCATTTCAGAACGTGTCTCTATGCTATGTTATAGTTGTCTCTACTCGATAATGCAATCCTCATATATCATTCTCTGTTTTGCTGTCATTTATATCCTTCTTGGTATGGTTTTATCTCAAAGTAATTTTATATGTAATCATGACGATTATTTTGTAATTCCAGTGAGTCAGAAAGGTGCATTTCTTTACTTCAAGAATCTGAGCGTGTTCTTCTTCATTGTTTGGAGATGGTGGATGTTGATTTATCAGTCAGAAAAGGTTATTTTTCGTTGGGAGTTCATGAGGGGGTAAAATGCGCTTGTTCTTTCCGGAGGATTTATGAGGAGGTATGTGATGTTATCTTAAGCTTGCAGTGTGCAATGAATATATAGCCTGTGTTGTTTCAAGTTGAAGTTATTATTATTCATCTTCTGATGGGAAAATGAGATGGCGTTTTTATTTGTTCACATAAGCAATTAGCAAAGGAAACATCATAACATGGGAATTTATCGGAAAAAGTTTCTCGATGGTTTGTTTGTTGACCCATTGACATCACCTCTGTTCTTAAAACAGACAATACAGGCTTAACTGCAGTGACTATAGGGCTTGATTACAAGCTTTTGGATGGTGAACTTTTTGGTGCATGAACCCCTGTATCTTGTCTTGAATTAAAACCCTTAAGAGCACACCTATTGTGGATTTTTCCACAACGTGTCTAGAAAATTTGGCTACCATGCTTGAGCTTGAGCAAGTGGCCTTTCTGAACTTCCTGCTGAACAAGTATCTATTGCAAGTTTACTCTTGATAGTTTAATCAGACCTCTGTGGCAGTTCACATCTAGCATGTTTCTGGTTTATGCATTGTGGTTACAAGTATTGGTATGTTTTTTTTTTAAAAAAAAATTACACATTTTGGCTTCTATTAACCGTGCTTTAATTTGTTTACTATTATTATTTACAGTTAAGGCAGCAAAAAGATGTCTTTGGCCAGCATTGTTCCAAGTTTTTATCCAATTACATTTGGGTCTATTCAGGATGTGGCCCGCTTAAAACTGGCATCAGAAGGTGGTCCTCAAACATCTCATTTTCATGTTCCTTGCAATTTTTAAGCACAGTGGTGATCATGGTTCTAACATATGTAGTCTCATTGCAAATTTCAAACTGGATTCATGCAGTGCTAACAAAAACAATTTGCTTTTCAATTGATGTGCAGGGAGATAGATGAAGCTCTGAGACCTGGTGTGTATGCTTTAATAGATTCCTGCTCAGCAGATGATCTTCAATATCTGCATTCTGTATTTGGGGGTAATTGAACTAAAAATCATCATGCTGCATGCTTTAATCAGTTTTTTTTTTCAAGTATGGCTCCATGAGCATTGTGACCTTATTTTTCTTTGGGTGTCACCGCCTTTGCAGAGGGTCCTTGCAGAAACACATTGGCTACTTTGCAGCATGATTACAAACTGAATTTCCAATATGAAGGAAAAGTTTGATTTGATTAATCTTAGGGTGAATATATATCCCAGTTATCAAATTTCACTCAGCAACTCTTCAAATCATGGTGAGAAAATTACCGTGACATGTTATCCTCCAGTTCCAAAGAGCAGTTCAGGATCGTAATCATTTTTGGAAGCCAGACACCAATGTGCTAGTGGCCATAAAAAACGATGTTGCTCATATGTAGTGTTGGGGCCTCCATGTGATCCAATGTCACCGGCTTCAGCGAAGGATGAGTTTTTCATTCAGCCCTCACAAGTGCTATTGACTGGCTCCTAAATTTTTGTAGCTTTAGGTATATCTGAAGAAAACTCCAATTTTGTCCAGGGGTGCGGTGAGTCCTGAGTGTTAATTCTTCAGTGATATTTCTCTTGGCGTTGTTGTATTTTTTTTCTATGTGAATATCCACTTCTTCATGCAGATTTTAGAGAACAAAAGCACCCGTGTTATTGTTTCCATTAATTGTCTGTCGATTACATGCCTTATGGTGAAAGAAGAAACATGCATCGTTTTTAGCACTAGTTGAATGGTCATCGATTTGGCTGGCTTTTGTATTTGCCATTCCCTGCTTCCAAGTTTTATTGCATTCAGCCTTGCTTTTAGTTTCATGTTTGTGGAGTACCAAAAACATTTTGAGGTCTAGTTACAGCGTCAGAAGTTTCACTCTACCTTAATGGAAGATAATGGTTTCTAATAGTTTTGGACTAAGGCGTCCTTAGAGTTTGAGTATGACAACATTCGGCTGGGCCTCCATTGTTTGATTGCTGAGATGTATTTAGTGCTGTTTTTAGAAATGGTTGATGGCAAACTGATGTCCCTGAATTTTGAGTATTTTCCAATGGAATTTGCTAGTTCTTCTAGCCGATCGAAGTTTTCTCTGAGCTTCCTACCCTGTTTTCTGTGAGTTTCCTACCCTGAAATCTTTGAATTCTACAATGGTTGATGGCAACGTGTCCCTGAAAGCTTGACAAAACCTGGCAGGCAACTTCAGTTAGGTTGCAGTGGCATTTGGTGAATATATTTATTCCTTGTGTTTGTACATGAAGGTAGCCTGTTTCCCACTCATAATTTAGTTGGTTCGTCAAGAAAACAATAATAACAATCAGAATCCAGAGAGCTTATGGAAAAGTGATTCAAACATGGATGATGTTTATGTTCCAGATATCAACCGCTATCCACTAAGCATCGATAAAGCAACTATCGAGATACCCAAGGAAAACAGTGTGGATATGAATGCATGGTGATCAACCAGAATTAGGGTTTGAACTTTGAAAAGAAGGTGATTTGTTTAATTAATCCCGAGTTTATGGTGGTCTCGACGCTTAAGCTTTATTTCTGTGACAGAGTGGGATTCTAACAGACAACTAGTGGACCACCTTGGAGCCTCAAAATATGCATCTTCTTTCATGGAAATTGGTTGGTCCACCACCATCACTGACTGAATTTTATCACCATGCCTATTGTTAGAGTATATAACACTGTTAAGAGGCATTGATGTGTCAAACTGACTTTATATATATATAGATGGATAGATAGATAGAGGGTAGCATTATGCAACATGCTTTGATGGTATTTATAACACTGTTAAGAGGCATTGATGTAGCAAACTGACTTTATATATATATAGATATAGATATAGATATAGATATAGATGGATAGATAGATAGAGGGTAGCATTATGCAACATGCTTTGATGGTATTTCTAAAGCGGACACAGAGTTCATTGATGGTGGGGATATGCTTGATTTGCTTAATAGATAAAGTTTGATTAAACAAGTATAAGGTTAGCAGCCCTTGATCATTTAACCAATTGTCAAATCCATCAAATCAACGGCCCAGAAACTCCCATACCAACTTAGTTCAATAGCCCGTTACAGACAGTTCCTCTGCTATAAATATACCGGGCCTAGAATTGTTGACGACCTCTTGAATTTTGATAACTTTGCAGATATCTCCACGCCAAGAAAAAGAGAGCAGCAATGCACTGCTATAGGAGAAGAAGTGACTCCATCTTTGATGCTTTCACTCTAAATCCCCTACCATATCCAGTTCTCTTAATCTTGGCAGTACTATCAATATTTCTTGGCATGTCTTGGTTCTTT
>Ga0325410_1003072_pt1 | contig 18738 bp, 13 predicted proteins | sample PopdelMetagenome_16_FD_206182 | JGI IMG/M metagenome (GOLD analysis project Ga0325410, IMG submission 206182) | Populus deltoides microbial communities from Bellville, Georgia, United States - Xylem-PdIQD-R3 | ecosystem: Host-associated > Plants > Phyllosphere > Stem > Wood/Secondary xylem... | reverse complement strand
AAATATAATTACCGAGCCTTAATGCTGACTGAAAGATGCATCACCCTGAATCATTTGGTACGTAGTGGAAAGGACAAACGGTCGATAATGAAGCTGAAGACGATATTGCATTTGATGGTCATTTACGACCACTACCCATAGACTTCCTGTCGTTGCCATGACTGCATCGACGCAATATCAAGATTCGTCCGAGGATACGAGTAACCTCTAGTTTCTTAGTGTGTTCCAAATGAGATATTTTGGCAAGTTTTGAAAAAACATCTGTTTAAAATTATTTTTTTATATTTTAAATTATCGATATCAAAAATAATTTTTAAAAAATAAAAAAAAATATTATTTTGATATATATCCAAGCGAAAGACACTTTGAAAAATAATTGTTATCACACTTTCAAACACCCCTTAAAAATATAAAATCTAAATACCAAATCCCATAGACTTATAGATGACCATGAATTATTATTTTACCATCATTGAGTCCCAAACTCCTAGCTTGAATGATCAAACAAAAAAATTGATGTAATGAAAGATCGGAGATGGAGATGGAGGGAACAATTTCATTTGCCTCTGGAATACACCGACAGATATGAACTGTCGGTATTTTTATTGGTGTGATGTTCCATGGATAGTGCCAAGGAAGGGGAACAGTTCTCTTCGCCTATGGAATACAACAACGGACACTAATTGTCGGTATTTCCATCGGTGTTATGCACAGTGAACAGTGTCATAGGGAGGGGAACAGTTCCTTTCGCCTCTGAAATACACCGACGAACACTAATCATCGGTATTTACATCGGCGTGAAATAGTGTTTAATGTCAAATTGTATTTGTATTCCATATCTATCCATCTTGCAAATACTTAAATTGAAAGTTGCACACATAACACAATAACACGAGTTCACATAACAATAATAAAATAAATACTTCTTTGTAGATAATTTCATCAATAAATATTACATTATAGTTTATGGCATTACACTTTTGTGTTTTGATCGTTAGTCAGAATTGTTTTCTTCTTCTTCAATTGACTCATCGTCGGCTCTATCACAATCTTCTATGTTGATATCTTTGCTATCATCATCTTCATTGATTTGTGCTTGTCTGCTAGAGCTTCGAACAACATTCTACTCCTCAACGTCAACATCAACATCAACAAAAATATTATTAAAGACGTCAAGTCAATCGATAGAGCAACTCGAAATAGTTCAACCAACTCACTAACTTAAAAGACATCATCTCCCATATTTGAGTCATCGTTCTCATCTTGAACAACCTCGACACGACCCCTGGGTTTGGTTTTCAATATGGACAACCAATCAACTCTTGAACAATCCTTTCTAAAAGAAAAGGGTGTATGTGTAATAAACTTGCTAGCATTGCTTAGCGAAAACAAAGACATTATTGACATTGCGGAGTCTTGATTTTGAGTTAATTTCAACCAAACCATAATGGGGATCTACTCTAATTTCTCTGTCAGTGGTGTCATATCAATAACATTTGAATAAAAAGACTCTATTATGCTCGCTATGATATTGCAACTCAATTATCTCTTTTAATTTTTCATAATAGTCAACTTCAAACTCACTAGAAGTCGATTTCTTAACATAAACCTCATTGTTATATGTCTTTCTACCCTGCCTATATTCTTCAGTATGAAACCTGTATCCATTGACAAAATACTTGTTGTAGCACTTCACTTATCTTTTAGAACCTAGACTTAGTAAAGACAATGTAGCATTATCATTCCCTCACAATTTATAGACCTGGTACATCAAGAACAATAATAAATAGTGAACGAGAATTTTGTAATGAACTTAAGTATGCTGATAGATAATGAGTTTGTGATAATACTTACATGTGTTTTGAACCACATAGTGAACGAGAATTTTGTAATGAACTTAATTATCCTAATAGATAATGAGTTTGTGATAATACTTACATGTGTTTTGAACCACGTGACAAATTGTTCATCTTGTAATTGAAAGATTTGGGATTCGATCTATTGTAAGTTATTACATTGTAAATATTGACGATGTTGCATACAAGATATTCAACAATGTATGAGATTGTGATATTACAAGAGATAAATAGTCTAATAATAACAAAGTTTATATAGTATACTTAATGAATAAAAGGTCTCAGTTCATCACAATTAAATAGCACATAATTATGTGCTTGTCTGAATTCTATTTCAAACAATATCTTCCCCTAACAATGTTTTTTAGTGAGGGTCGTTCAGGATTGGAGAATATTGACGAGTTCTTACTCAAAGACACTTCACCACTATCATCATGCCTTGGAACGTGATTAATTTTTGTTCTCAAATGAGACTCAAAATAATATAAGATAAATATTGAGATCTCATCAACAATATATGCCTCACATATCCAAGTCTCAAACATATGCCTTGTTTGTAACCTTTTTCTTAAGATTGAAAAAGTACTTGCATGGAATTAAACGAATGTTTTCAATTAACAAAAACAATAAAAATATTTTTTTAATTACATTACATGTGTAATCTCTAATCTCTTAAATAGATGCATCTATCTATACTGAACTAGGGCTCCAACTTTTACCTCATATGGTAAATGTATGAGTAGATGCTCCATCGAGTCAGAAAGGGATGGAGGGAATATCATCTCAAGTTTGCATATTGTATGGATGATATTTGTTTCAAACCTCTCAATGTGCTGTGTTTGCAACTTGTTGGAACATATATCTCTAAAGAAATGAATGATCTTCGAAAGTGCATTTCATATCCCATTTGACAATAAATCACGATAAGCTAATAGAATGAGTGTTTGCATAAACACGTGACAATCATGGCTCTTCATTCCATATAATCTGCAATCCTCCAAATTAACCAACCTTGATATGTTTGAGACATGTGCATCGGGAAAATACAGACTCTTAAGTCATTGGTAGACTATTACTTGTGTATTCTTTTCTAAGGCGAAGCTTGCTTTGAGCTTTGTGACCCGCGATCTAGCATAAACCAACTCCATAGTTTTACGATGATAAAACAACGTTATATCCATTATAGCTCTGATGTTGTCCTTTGTCTTTCCCTTCACGTCCATAATTGTGTTGAAAATGTTCTCAAACACGTTCTTTTTTATGTGCATGGCGTCAAGGTTATGGCGAAGGAGATTGGTCTTCCAATAAGAAAGCTCCTATAAAATGCTTTGTTTTACCCAATTATAGGTCAAATCAAAACCCAAAAACTTATGTTTACCTGGTTGGAAACCAAATATAATGTCATCGTACTTTGACACCACATCATACAATTCTTCACCAGAAAAACGTGGGTGTGTAACATCATTTTCAACTCTACCAATAATAAAATCCTTTATGTTCTTTCTGTACTTGTGATCCATTGGAAAAAAAAACACTAGTGGCAGTAAAAAAAAGATGTTTTACCACCGTTTGTTAGCGTGAATGCCTAGTTATTTTCCATGCAGTATGGATATGCTAGTTTTTCATGCGTGATCCAACTAGAAATCATTCCATAAGTTAGAAAATCATTAATAGTCCACATCATAGTTGCCTTCATAAGAAAATTTTGTTTCATTGATACATCATAAGTCAAAACCTCATAGGACCACAATTGTGTCAACTCATCAATCAACAGTCAAAGACAAATATCTATATTCCAGCCCGGACTATTAGGACTGCGTATGACCGTAGATAAAAACATGAACTCCGGTCTCATACATATTCCTAGTAGCAAGTTGTAAACTATGAGTATATCTGGTCAACAAGAATAAAAAAAAGCAAATTACTCGAATGGATTGATTCCGTCTATATATAACCTAAGATGCACGTTCCTTGATTTAACTAAAAAGTGAGGAGGATGTACACTATTAAAGTGTTTTCATGCTTCACCGTCGGAAAGGAGCACAATTACTTCATCCATCGTATTATGTGATTGGTGTCATGTCATGTAACTAGTAGTCTTTGATGACATGAATAACCTCTGCAGTATAGGTGTGATTAAGAAATATTTATGTTTTTTATATGCAACAAGAGTCTTTCCCTTGTTAGTTCTGGTTTATAACAGGAATGCTCACATGTCTTGCACTCGGTCAGCTCAACATTTTCATGGTAGTACAACATGTAGAAGTTTGGACACATGTTAATTTTCTGATATCCTAGACCGAGGGGTTTCATCATGGATTTAGCAGCATAAAAGTTCTCTTTCAGCCTCTTCCATTTAGGTAAATGCTTCTTGCCCATTCGACAATTCTGTCATAACCAGCCTTATTCAACCCATAATCCAACTTTATGCAACGATCAATAATTTATTGTGATTTGTGCAGCCATCCCATATTAGTTCATCAGAATCTTTCAAAAGATCAAAAAATATGGTTGTGTCTACATTAGGTTCTTCATCTATGATTGGGCATTGACCGTCATGACCTTGATTCATTCTCCTCGCATCCATAACCATAGTCTTATAAGGATTACTATTGTCATTTACAACTTCATGCATGTTGCTAAAACTAGAAATTGACCTAACCATCTTTTCTACTATGATCTCGTAAGGAACAAATGGTTCTTCGTGTGCATACCAACACAAGTATTCCTCTTTAAACCTTTTATGTAGAAGATGCATGATTACAACATCTAGGTCGAGAAATTTTTTATTTTTACACCTCTTGCATGGACACTTAATACCACCTCCATTAATATTTCTCGAATTAGTTGTTATGTAATTAATAAAACCCTAAACCCCATTACAATAATCCATCATCTGCAATCCTTAAGGTGAATCTCAATACATCCATGAACAATCATTCATGACTTCTATCAAACCTATATCAAATAATGATGACAACATGTATTAATTAACTACGTTAACTAAATAAATTTGTAAAAATATTAGTTTAACTCAGGATTATTCAACCTAATTTAATACTTCTCTTAATTCATTATCAATTACCTACGTAGATACAAATTTGTACACATTAACAAAAGTTACAACGACAATAAAATTGATAAAATATAAAACAAACTCGTTAAACAAGTCATTATTTATTTCATCTCAACACGCGTAAGTCGGTAATTCGACATAAGTTTTAATAATTTGCAAACAAATATAATTTTACAAAATCTAAAATAAACCATAACATGTACAAATTCATAAATCCATATAACAAGTTTGTTTGAGAAAAAAAAATAAAACAAGTAAACACCCAACAAAATACATATACCACAAAAATATGCAATAAAAAATTAACATTTAAAAAATGTGTTTAAATTTAAAAAATGGTAGATTTGCTTACTTAAGATGAAAAATCCACAATAAAATTTCATTCGAAACACGGATGTTGTCAAATAAAATGTTGTTATGACTGGAACAATTGCAAAAGAATGAGTTGTGTTGAGATGAGGGGGATGTGATGGGGTGAGGGGGGATGTTTGTTTTGTTACAAAGGTTTTTTTAAAAAAAAAAGAAGAAATAGGGGAGGGAGAGAGCTGGATCGAGCATCAAGTCATATATTAAATATTACCGATGGATTTACCAATGAAATTATTTCATTTGTTAATCCATCAATATAAGTGACACGTCACTGTATGACTTGTCTGTTTGAATCCAACTCTAATTTTGTCGGTAAAGGCATCTGTAAAAACTTATACGTCATCGTACTGTTTGGTTTTTTTAATTCCTTCTATTCTGACTGAAATTCCCTCGGTATATACTGACAATATATTTTCATCGGTATTTACCAACAGAGTTAGCAATGGAAAAAATATGGTCGGTAATATCACTGCAAAATACCAACAGAAAAAATCTATCAGTTTTTAATTTTTATTCATTGATTTTTTGGTAGTGTAAAAGGAATAGGAAGGCCCTGAATCTCTCTTAAAATACTAGAACCTAAGCTCTAGAATAAAGTAAAAACAAGGCAAGATCATGTTAAGGAAGATGAAAAAACTATTGAGAAAAAGGGAAAAAAAAACTATTGCAAGTTATACAAAGCATCTGTTCTTCAACTCCTTATTGTACCTATTTTTAGAACAAAAACTGATATGAAATTAACTCTAATAATTACCAGAATTAATTCTTATTATTTTACCTAAATTACCTACCAAAAAAAAATTAAAAACGTAATAGTATTTTTCCTTAAAAACAATATATTTTTTCTTTGAAAATAAATTATTCAAATTGTTTATTTAAGGATTGGCAGAAAATAATTTTTTATGAGTCAAAAAATTATTTTATAATAACCAGCCCAAGCCCCAAGCTTGAGCTCGATGTCAAGTCAAGCTTAGCGAGGGCATGTGAATTAATTATGCCCAAAGCAAACTTAGATTAGGGCTTTTTTTTTCTAAAAGTTTTGGTGTTCTTTGTGCCCAATGTGAGATTGAGTATTTTTAGTTTAAAAAAAAAACATGTCAGTTAAGAATTATTTAAGATTAATTTATTATGTACTTATAATTTATTTTAAACAAGTTAATATTTTATGTAAAAATACTTTTGTTAAAAAATAATTTTCAATCATCTTAACTTTAAAATAAGTGTACTCTATTTTTAATTTCTTATCGCCAAGTTTTCTAAGACAAATTTCTAACCAGAAAGAATAATCCGGAATCGAAGGTCAAACCATTTCGTCCGTAATAAAAAAAGGTAAACAGGACAAACGATAATGAAGCTGAAGACGATATTGCCTTTGATGGTAGGGCTCTCTCGGCGCCATTTGCAGCCAAAACCCATCGACTTCCTGTTGCCAGACTGCATCGACGAGACATCAAGATTCGTCCGAGGATACGAGTAAACATAAGAAGTCTGAATACCGAATCCCATACACTTGCTGATGACCATGAATCATTATTTACCATTACATCATTGGGTCCCAAACTGCTGGCTCAAAAGATCAAACAAAAAATTTGATGCAAGGAAAGATCGGAGATGGAGATGGAGATGGAATTGATGCCGATATTTTCCATACCTTACAAGAGAAATCTGTCCCATGAAGACGACACTTTTGCCTTGGCCTGGCGAGGATGAATACATAATACCGACGTGATGAGTTGTTTGATGCGGAGCTAGCAAAACTCCAGTTGTAACGCTGTGGACATACGATACCAATCATAAAGGAAAACCCACGATGCTCCCATAGGATTGAATTTTCTCTAGTTGATTGGTCTTGGTATCTGCTTCTGATTGAAGTTTCAATCCATCTTGATGGGTGTTTGCTTTGGTTTTTCTAGAATCAGAAGAATAAAAATTGTGTATGGTCAACAACTTTTCATCAAAAGGTAGGTGTTGTCAAACAAGTTTTAGTGGACCACTCCCAGTACGATGGATCCTACACACTTCTACTTTCTTCCCTAATAAACTTATTATGCCCACACATCATCCTCTTCCTCCTTCTCTATTTGTGAAGGATCAAAAGTCATCAATTATATCACCTTCTCTTAAAACTCATCACATCCCTCAATGTTATGTCCCATCGCTTTGTGGAATCTACCAAAACCATCTTATTTTTGGGACCTGATCCATTTTTTACTGGAAAATACTCGGCTTACAACATGTCTTATAGCTTATCCATGTTTACCCTTAAAACTTGCTTTTTCTTCCCTTCATACTCCACAATGTTTACTCCTCCACTACTAGAAACATGATTGGGCAAAGGGTTGAAATTGATGTTGGGGTATCTTTAAAAGTTATTCACCCTGTCTTGAATAATTGCAAGAGCTTCTTCTTAAATGCTAAACAAGTGAATGATATGGCTAGGATTTCTAGCATGGTACTTATAGGTCAATTCTGACTTATACCAACTTGGGAAGGGAGGTTTAAATGGTGGAAAAGGAAGAGGAGTCGCATGACCTATACTTAACCGTTTTGCATACATTTTCCCTAGGGGTATTGGTAAAGGTGGGGGTTGTTCTTAGTTTCTTTGGTATGTTCTTTTTGGGTTGTTTTCAGTTTGGTTTTTTGATGGATTGGTAGGCTGGTTTACTATAAAAGACTTGGCAAAGCTGATATTGTGTATTTTAGGAGACAAGGCTTAATAGGTTTGGATATGATAGCTTCGGGTTTGGAAATCCTTTTTACCCATGTACCCTTCTTCTATATTGTTTACCTCAACATTTTTTTTCCTCCTAGTAAACCCTTCCTTCTTAGTGGGTTTTGATATTCTATCAGCTCTTATCCCTTACTTTATTCTCCCAACAATAACCACGACATCATAAAAGTGTTGGGTAAAGCTACCCATCAGGTACTCATAGTATGGAGATTTGAAAGTATTGGCGACTAGAGTCACCATTTCTTTTTCTAACAAAGACGGTTATACATGCATTGCCTTATTTTTCTATCTATGAGCATACCTCCCTCACTGTTTCTTTATTGCCCTTCTCCATCACTATTAAACTTGTCCAGTCTAAAACGATGTCAATATTGAATTTGTATTGCCTTAAGAAAGCATCAACAAGATCACTCCATTTCTTAACCCTTGAATTATCTAAAGTCATATACCAATTTAACACGAAACCAGTCAAGCTATCTTGGAAGAAATGGATAGGCAACTTGTCATTATATATGACCTCCGTTAGGTATGTATTAGGGCATTCTAACTCCGTGTACTTGATAAATTCTGGTACTCTAAACTTTTTAGGTATCATTACATTTAGTACTAGGCATATCTCAACTGCTCTAACCAAGTCATAGACATCAAATCCCTTAACAACTCTAAACCTCTCCTCTTAGGCAACCCACTTATCTTGTTTAGGGTGACCAAAAGATTTAACCCCATTGGATTCCCTCATAGTTAGATCTATTATGGTCGGTACTTGAGCAGGCATAATTAGGTAAGTCATTGAATTTCTTGTTATTCCTTGTGGTCTAGTAGTAGGATTTGTTTCCAAGTTTTATGGGTCAATAATAACTAGAGCTACTAACGGCGATAACAAATCTGGATGCTGACTGGATGTACCTTCCCCTAACTACGCTCGCAAGAGTTGGTTGAGTAAACTAGTCACCTGAGCCATGTTATTCTTAAAATCATCCAGCTCTTTTTGGTAGTGAACCCTTTCTTCATTTTACATCCTTTTACAAAGCCTGGTATTGTAGATTTTAGTAAGGGGACCTATATTTCAAATACCTATTGGGCACATTTTGAAATTCATAAACACAAGTGCATATGAATGTATAATTTATGCATGATGATACATGTTTGGATGTGGATTAGCCAAATTTCTGAACTGATATATGCCATCATTTGGGTAAGATTTCTGATCCTTTTATAATTGTCAAGGCAATTTGATTTGAGCTAATTCCTAATAAATTTATACTCATCAATACAAAATGCTAATAGAAGATTAGGTCCAAGCCCTTTTCATTAATGTTCAGTGAAAGCTTTTATATTTGAGGATCAGTTCATTCATCATCGACTAGAGGGGGGAAACAAAGCCTTTGTTTCCCATATTCCTAAGAAAAACACCAGTTTCAACTATACTTGGTTGATATCAGTGAAGAACTCTCCCAACTTGTTGAGCATTGAGATGAATTCTTCGAGTATGGATTAAAGCTCAGTCAATATGCCCATCCATTTTACTCATCTTTTCTAAGAGCAACATGTTGCTCCTATTTAGTTGATTATTGTTGGTATCAATCATCTGATTATGGTGCTCCAACAGCCCATTTTTCTCTAAATTTTTTGCCCTGATTTTTTCATTATCAAGCTCTCTTTTTAATAGATTGATCTTATCAATCTTGGAATTCCCAACAGCTTTTTCTTTGGCTTTTACTTCAGCCAACTCACTTTCAAGCATCACATGTTCTTTGTATAACTGCTCATATTTTTCAATCCGGCTTTCTAATTTTGTTTGGACCCTTGAAGACATATCAGCTCTTTTTTGGCAATCATTGAAATTGGCTTTCAATGTCTTAAATTCGGTGTTGTTTTGCATCTAACTTGTTCCTAATTCTCCTCGCTCTTTCTCAACTCGGTTGCTAGCCATTTTTCCCTCTCTCAGCTGCTTCTCTAAAAACACGACTATTTTGTCTTTTTTTATCAATTATTACTCCACAAACTTCCTCAGTTTCTCTTCAGTGAAGAGTTGTTCCTCGAGGGAGATCCTGAGGGGTTTATTGGTGCCCAATTCTACCTGGAGCTTTTCCAATTGTTCTCTCAGCTCATCCTCGTTGTTAATTTTTTTTTTCTCTTATTTAGTTCAGCAGCGTGTGAAGTTTCCATTTTGAATTCGAGATTCATGAAGAAAGTCACCAATGATAGATTTCTCCACCTCGGGTATTTTTCACTAGTGACTGGATCTCTCAAACCATCTAATTCTTTGTTTTATCAATACCAGAAGCTTCCAATCTTGTTTGATGTTTTCATTGAATTCTAAAGTGGATTTGTCTTTGAATAACCCAGAGAATTGTGATAGTTTAGTCATCTTTGGCACATGTTGTATGCCCTCAAGCTGTCTCGTAACCAAAGCGAATGCGTAGTTGACTTTCTTTGTGCTGGCTATAAAAGTCTTGGTGGTATTCTTAGAAAGGCTACCCAGAACCAGAGATACCACTATCACTTGAGGTGTCAACACGAGAGTATGTCTTGGTGGTATTCTTAGAAAGGCTACCCAGAACCAGAGATACCACTATCACTTGAGGTGTCAACACGAGAGTATTACTCATTTATGCATTGTTGATGACCTTATAATATTCTGTTGGGCAGACACAGATTCAGTGGGTGCTGTGAGGAGGGCTCTGGATGACTTTGCTGTATTATCAAGGCTGATGAACAACCTAAAGAAGAGCCATGTTTTCATATCAAGTATGGATGATGATTTGAAAGCATCTCTTTTGGATCTCTTGGGTTTCAGGTTGGGCTCCTTGCCGATGAGATACTTGGGGGTTCCTTTTATTACTACCCAGTTAAAACATAGTGACTGCATGGCTTTGGTTGAGCGGATTCTCTCTAAGATTAGGTTATAGACCTCGGCATCTCTTACACATGTTGGTCGTTTGCAACTGATCAAATATGTTCTCTTTTCCATCCAGGTATATTGGTCTACTATGTTTATCCTTTCTTGTTTTATTATTAGGAGATTGAGGGCATGTTAATTGCCTTTCTCTAAAATGGTTCATCTACTTCCCCTTTAGGGGTAAAAGTGGCTTGGGCTTTAGTTTTCTATCCTCTACAGGAGGGTGGGCTTGGGATTAAAAGGGTTAAGACTTGAAATAGAGCAGCTATTCTCAAGCATATTTGGAGGCTACTTTCAAACAGATCCTCAGTTTGGTTAGCTTAGGTGCATTATATATTGCTCAAAGGGAGATCATTTTTTATAGGCTACCTTTGATATCTTTTTGGTTATGGCGAATGATTTTTCAAAGTCGAGATTGGTGTAGAGGTATGTTTGTATCTTACATTGGTGATGGCTGTCTAACTTCTCTATGGCTAGATTATTATTTGTCATATGGACAATGTTTTTGTGACTTTTTGCCTTTCAAGACTTTATCATCTACTGGATTGTCTTGGGATGCAAAGGTTGCATACATTATTAAGGATGGTGGTTAGGACTTTCCTTTAGATAGTTAGGACCTCTAACAGATCTGGGATTGCATTAGATTCCATGCCCGGTTAACTCTTAAGATCACATGTTTGGACAGGTCATTCTTCGAAGAGGTTCACTATTGATTCAGCTTGGGAGGCACTTCGAGATACCAAGCCCAAGAATACTATGCACCATCTTCTCTGGTTTTCAAGATATGTCCCACGACACTCCTTCATCTTATGGCTTGTCTCTTTGGGTCGTTTACACACTATGAGCAGACTGCAGACTTTTCAAATCATCACCTTTGTGATATGTATCTTGTATGGTTTACATATGGAAACCCATAATCATCTATTTTGAGTGCTCCTTCTCAGCAGCATTATTTAAATGAATTAAATAAAAAGATATATTAAAATAATATACTATATTTAATCATTCAAGACTAACAATGACAAAAAAAAAATTATTGAAATGATAAATAAAACTTTGATTCAATTTAGGATTAGTCATTTAATAATTTAAATTTATGAGACACAGAAGAGAGATGTACTTTCTTTTTTTTATTAATATGAATGTCCGGGTCAGCTTGTGCGTACCTCGACTAATTTCACGAGTCCTGAAGTTAACGACCATGTAAGTCTCCAATGACCCTGAGGGGACTCAAACCCGTGACTATTGGGAGCAAACTCAAGACCTGACTAGTTAAGCTACCCTCAGGGTTGTTGATTTTGCTGGATAATGATATCTAATAATAACCATATAAATGAAAGTTAAACTCAAATATTTAGATTGTAATTTCATCGATTACTATGAAAGAAAATAAATAAATTAGATGCTTGAAGGACAAATGTAGTCTCAATAATTAATATTTGAAAATAAGTAATCAGAATTAACAAAAATAAGGACAGTAGTAAATCTCAAGACATATTCTATAGTCCTAATGCCAATACAACATACTATATGTCTATAAATAGCCATCCGATACTAGAATTGAAAGCCACAACCCACGTCTGAAGGAGCCATTCTCCGAAACAACACACGATATGGCTCCTAAACTTTACCATCTTTTATCAGCAATCCTCGTTATCTTTTCTATCCAGTCCTTCAGAGGTCGGGCTCGAACTTTGAAACCCGAGCATCGGCAATCTTTTAGCAGCTTCCTTCAAGGGCTGGAGGGGGTTCATAAGGGCCAAACTGTGGAAGGGCTTATTGAGCTCAAACAATACCTCAAAAAGTTTGGGTACTACCCAAGTGATGATATCACTCTCACAAGCAGTGATTTTGATGACCGCTTGGAGCTAGCACTCAAAACATACCAAGAATATTTTCATCTGAATGTTACTGGTAACCTTGACTCTAGTACCATACAACAAATGATGATTCCACGATGTGGAATGCCTGATATCATAAACACTCCGTCCACTACACCAAACAGCACTACATCAAAACACAACAAGTTCCACATGGTTGTTCATTATGCTTTCGGGGCACAAAAGTGGCCACCTTCCAAGTATGCTCTGACCTACAGGTTTGGCTCGGGTGTCCAAGTTGTTGGTTCGGACACCTTGAGGTCGGTCTGCTCAAAAGCTTTTCAAACATGGGCAAAGGTTTCTAAATTCACTTTCCAGGAGGCGACCGACGGTGCATCAGCAGATATTGTCATTGAGTTCTTCAGCGGCGATCATGGGGACCAGAGTCCTTTTGATGGACCAGGGAATCAACTGGCTCATGCTTTTTATCCACAAGACGGCCGTCTCCATTACGATGCAGACGAGAACTGGAGCACTGACCCCGCAATGGATCAAATTGACCTGGAAACCGTTACTGTTCATGAAATAGGACATCTGCTTGGCCTTTATCATAGTAAAGATCATCCCGAAGCCATTATGTATCCAACGACAGAACGTGGAAAGAAGAAAAGAGATCTCTCCCAGGATGATATTGCTGGGATACATGCTCTCTATTCCAATTAATTAATTACGCAACATTCAGTAATAAACTATATGCAGTATAAGTTTAGGAATTACTAGAAAATATTCATGGCAGTTGAAAGCTGGCCTCATCTCATACTCTAAATATGTTATATCTTCTACATATTTGAAAAGCCTTTTTATTGTACCAAAATTAAAAAGAAAATAAATAAAAAAAGGCTATAGATTAAGTTATTATTGGACGACATGTTAAATTAGATCCTCTCTCTAATGCATGTTCCTTCCATGTCATGTTAAATTGTGAATTCAAAATAATTTATCTACCTTCTCAGTCTCAAAATAAATATCCTAATTGAGAAGACGCAAAATTCTTGGAATAAATAAATATATCTCATTATTTACAAGATTATTATTTTAACGACTAAAAAATCTTTGAAATCTCAAAATAACAAAATTATCATTCATGATCAATTCTTGAACACAAATCCTTTTCAGGAAGCCATAAAAAAGTGCAGCAGGCAGGTTCTCTCATTAATCTTGATTGTTGGGGAATTCTTGCAGCAGGCAGGTTCTCTCATGAATCTTGATTCTTGGGGAATTCTTAGTAATTATTCATTTTTAATCTCCATGATTTAGCTTTGTTGCTTTTGCTAAGCTAGCTTTCTGATGTTATTATCTACGGGTAAACAAGTCTGCTGATGCTGCATTTAGGATGAAAAATTTGTTTAGGTTCCGTGAATTGTCAGAGTTTGATGACAAGAACCGAAGCTGTCGTAGACGTCTTTCCTATCACAACGCAAGGCGACGTAAGCCACAACCTGAGGCAATCTGGTTCAGTTCAGCAAGGCCATCATCATCATTTTATGGTGCTTGCTTCAATTTCAAAGGTTTTAACTGTCGTGTTCCAAAAATAATTGATTAAATCTTATTCGAATCCTCAACTGCATCTGATGCTGTGCTTGTTATCATCGTTAGTTTGTTTTTAAGTTTTATAAGTTTTAAAAAAAAAGTTAAAATTTTTTATTTTTTTTATTTTAAATTATTCTTTTATGTTTTCGAATTATTTTAATGTACTGATGTCTAAAATAATTTTTAAAAAATTAAAAAATATATTATTTTGATATATTTTTTAGCAAAAATTATTTTAAAAAGCAATCGCTAATATACTTTCATACATCCTTTATTTATGTCTGGTAAAATGCCAATTAACTACCTTCTGGCTTACTCGCCTTTTAATTCTATAATCAAATAGCAATAATTTGGAACTATATAGTCAACATTGAATGATAGATAAGTTGATTTCTATTAGTTATAGAAGCTTAATTGAGAAGGGATGGGAGAGAAGGAAAGGGAAGAAATTGTATAAAGAAATTAATATCATAGTTATAGTTAATATTTGTGTTATATTATATATGATAATATTTTCTTATTATTATTTTTGAAATTTTTATTTGACCTAGGATTTTAAATGTATTTTTTTAAATTATGGTGGGAAAGTAAAAACACAATAAAATTTTACACTATATTTTTTTTTTCAATTATCCCTTATTACTGTGGTGAAGAATAATAAAGGAGGAAGAGGAAGACATTCAGCTCCTAATCTCTTCAAAGATCAGTACTCTGCCCATGAATCTCTTTTATTGTTATGATGACTACATTCTCTCCAATACCGAAGAGCAAGTGGTGCTTTAAATTAACCTAGCTAGTGGCACGTGTTTTGCATTAATATATATATATATATATATATATATATATAGGTGGTGCTAATATGTGTTTTAGCAGTATTTCTTGATAAAACCTGAAAAATAAAAAAGAAAAGGTAAGATGATCTGGGTAAAAAAAAAAAATTATTATTACAATCCATAATTAACTTAACCAAGCTCCATTATAGGTCTGGTAAAAAAATAAATTTCATTGCAAAAAGAAAAATGTATTTACAGGTGTTGTTAATGTTTTAATGAGTTTCAATTTAAATCAAAGATATTTTGAGTTGAGCTTTGCCTTGGGTGTTAAACTAAATTGGGTTGGGTTTTGCTTTTATATGATCCGATCAACTAAGTAAATTAAAGTTTGACTCGATTGACTTAGCAAGAACTTAATATGATAAAAACAAATTCAAGACAGCAATGTTTTAACGTTGTTTTTCAAATATATATTAAGACGATAACATATTGGATCGATCCGAATTAACCCGTTAAATACATTATGAAGGGCGGTACAAAAGAGCACTTGCAAAGATAATAATAAAAAAAATATTATGGTTTTGGTAAAAAAAAAAAAAACTGAAGGGTATTGAATAAAAAAAATCTTAAATAATTTAAAATTACAAGAAAAAAATATACAACAAAACAGGTCAGATGTTGGGGCTTAGGTGGGAAAGCACGCCTAGCCCATAAAAAAAAAAAAAGAGGTCAGACCCGTGCACTAAGCCTCCAATTTTATTTTATTTTTGTTAAGTGGCAAACTATTTATCTTCCACCTCATCTTTTTCTTTAAAAACAAAAGCATACGACATGTCTTTTACACCATTGTTTTTTTTTAATCAAATAACGTGTCATCTACATTTCTAGATTTCAACAACCTCTTTCAAGTAGAGTTTTTTTCAATTTAAGAAATCATTTCCAACCTATTTTAACCTAAAAAAACACTTGGAATGTCAATGAATCAATTTCCCAAGCTAAAACACCTCTAAATTAGCCAAAAAAAACACAATATTATGCTAATTTTTTTTCTTTCTTTATCAACTCATTTTACTTTTTCCATTGAGATAAGAGGTGAAAATCACCTCAACAGAACTCCTCATATAAAATAAAATCTATTAACACTAAGAACAACTTTTTTATTACTAGAATGTAGTTAACCAATGACTTTATCTCTCCTTCCTTGTTTTTCAATGACTTTCTTTCTTCTCTCTTTAACTCGGAGGCTGTAACATAAATAAAATAAAATTTTGGACCAAAATATAAGAATCTTAGAAGACAAGGATTAAAAATTAAAAAAATCTAGGGAATAAAAAAGTTAAAAATACATCTTAGCTACAATAGAAAAAAAAAAAGGCTATAGCTTTGTTTCAACGTTAATTTTGATCCTCAAAGTTTTAATTACGATTGATCAAGAAAATTAAATTTGATTTTTTTAGGTCAAACATCAATTTAATGTTGAAACCCTTTTTCAACATTGTGACAAAGTTTTGCAAAGTTAATTGAAATAAATTATTAAGTTTAATTCTAAATAAACTAAATGTGAAACAATCAAATTATAAAAATATTAACTGAAAAAAAGAACAAAAAAATAAAAATATTGTGTGAATCCACAGTGAACTCTCTTATAGGCTACCATTTAATCTTGAGTCTTTTAGTTTTTTTTAAATTTAATTTTAATTGTTGTAATAACACTGTTTAACTGCATTTAGTTTTAATTGCATTTATGATTATTTAATCTCTCTCGTTCCTTTTCTGAATGTGTGGGCTAACCTCTCTGTTTTTTTCTCCTCTAGAAGTTCTTTTTCATCTTATTCCATTTAAGTAAAATGCTTCTCTCTCATTTAACAATTATATAGCATTCAGCCTCTCTCAATCCATGATTTAACTTGATGGTGAACACTTATGCAACAACCAATAATTTACTGTGATTTATGCACTAATTTCATAATGGTTCATTGAAATATTTTAAAAGATCAAGAAACCTAGCTGCGTTTGCATTTGGTTCTTCATTTATAATTGAACATTCACCTGCATAACCCTAACTCATTTTCATCGCATCCATAACCATATTTCTATAAATTAAAAAAAAAGCATAAAGTTGTGAGTTATCACAAGTGCACAAGTTTTATTAGTCTTTGGACGATGATAGAATAATTAATTATTCGACATTAACTTAACGAATAAGATTGGGTTCTTGTTTTTGTCTTTAATATATTTATTTAGTTATAGGCTCTAAGCTCTAATATTAAAATAAAAACAGTGCCTAATTTTTTAGCCAATACAAGCATATTTTAATCTAACTTATAGTTTTAGTCCTTACTAGATTACTTTTAGTGCTATATTAAGTGTTGGATCAAACAAGTTTTAACCATTAAAAAACAATATTTAGATCACAAAAAAAAATTAGTATTGTTATTAAACTCAATACAATAGGTCAAACTTAAAAACTATAATCTAGCTCTTTGCCTAACTGGGGTTTAAATTAAATAATGTAGAAGTTAAATAAGCATAATTTTATCATCTTGACAGGTTCAAAGGAAAAAAAAATGATTCAAGTTAACTTGAGTTAACATGTCAAACTCATGACCCCTTATAAACTCCACTAAGTTCAGTAAAACTTTTATTTTATGATTAAAAACATATGAAAATTCATACAAAATAATCAAATATTGAATGATAAATTAAAAAAATAAAGTATTTTAATAAAAAAACCAACATTAAAAGATAAAATTAAAAAAAACTCAAAAAACCAAAAGAGAACCTATATATATGTGTGGGCCTAAGTGGCCTAGCACACTTGGGCCTTAATTAAAAAAAAAAACACTCAAGCATACGAGCCTCAGGCAATCTCAACACATCTGGGCCTTGGTTGTTTTTTTCCCCGATCATCAGCCCTTTTTTTCATAAAAAGAAATAGTAATATGAGACATGTCACTTGCTGCTACCTAAAATCCTACCACAACTATATATAGCGGCTTGAAATTCGAGGGTTTTTTTGGGTGAAAATTTATTTTTCAACCTATCTTTATCTAAAAACACTTAATAAACATCATACAAATCACCATACATCATTAAATAACTCCAAAACACCTCAAAATCAGCTAAAAATAAAAATCAACAGAATAAAAAAATTTAAGACGGAACCCAATCACTTTTTAAGGCATGTTTATAAACAAAACACACAACAATCGAATTGTCATCATCGAATGGAACCATTTGACATCAAGAACAACGAGTTTCATCGTTGAAAAGTGGTCAAACCAACCATTTTCTCTCTCCTTGCTATTTCTAGGCTAGTTTCTCTCTCCTCTCTCTAATTCAAGGACTAAAAAAAGAGAAAATAAAATTTTGTTCCAAAATAAAAATAGTCGTTAATATGGGGTTAGCTATATTTTCTTTATTTTTTGCATTTAGTCTCTTATCTTTCAACTTTATATTTTTACTACAATTTCAAGCCTAACTGTTAATATGTTTATGAGTTTGATTGGAGTATAAGAATGGTTTTTGGGAGGTTGAAAGTTTTGTTATAGTCGTCTTTTGAGTTGATTTAGTGGTCACAAAGGTGAGGTCCCAAGGATAAGGATGACAAGAGGGGTTTTA
>Ga0325410_1003071_pt1 | contig 18743 bp, 14 predicted proteins | sample PopdelMetagenome_16_FD_206182 | JGI IMG/M metagenome (GOLD analysis project Ga0325410, IMG submission 206182) | Populus deltoides microbial communities from Bellville, Georgia, United States - Xylem-PdIQD-R3 | ecosystem: Host-associated > Plants > Phyllosphere > Stem > Wood/Secondary xylem... | reverse complement strand
ATTTAGCTTCATGCTTTTAAAGGTGAGTTTTACAAGCAGAACCATAACAAGAAATATCATGAAGTAAGACTCGTCAAAAAATTAATATGCAATGAGCATAACGCTTTGAATTATAGGATGATTAGTCACCACCGATTGGTCACTTCCTCAACCAACTAAGGTTTAAAACTACAATGTGCACAAAGACTAATTTTACCCGTTAGAATGTATATTTTGACTAGCATATCATAGGGTCATAAATCAAACAAAACATAATTATTTTTTAAGGGCTCAACTTGTACAATCAAACAAATAAGGAGTTATCAATTCATATATGCATAATATCTCGTATCAAAAAATCAGTTTCAATAAATAATCATGTTTTATCATAAACAAGAGCTAATGAGCAATATATAATTTACTAAGAAGCATGATTGATTTCATATTAACAATTTAAATATTTATATTATTGCTCTTGTACATGGAATATTATTTACTCACATGACTCAAAACTAGAAGAAACACAAAAGCAAATATCAAAGGAATTTTATAGATACTTAGTAGATGACTAAGTAGTAAAGATTAATCAGTTCTTTTAGTTTAGTCAGTCTGAGATATATTCGAGATCGATCAAGTAGATCTATTTTAGTTTTATAATACATTTTAATTTCTAATTTTAGAGTTATAATCTCTAATTTTAGACCAATCAATTGATCAAGATTTCAAAATTTCAATCTATTAGTCTCCTTAAAATTAAATATCCTTAAAATTTCAACTTACATCTCAAAAACCCATAACAATTTATTCATTAACTAATTAAAAAACACAAACTTTAAATTTCTAAATCTTAACAAATTTGCAATCATAGTTAATAACAACAATTATACATATGATCAAAATATAATTATTACCTTAAAAATCTTTTTTCTCCAACTCTCTTCTCTTTTTTTTTTAATCTTTCCCTCTCTTCTCTTCTCTTCTTCTTCTTTCTCTCTTCTAATTTCTGGTTTCTTCTTTCTTTCTTTTTTGTTTCTCTTTCTATATTTATATTTATCAATTTTTTTATGCAATTAACAAAGTGTCCCTCACTTTACTTCTCTAGTGGCATTGTTGCCCTTTCCTATTAAATTTTTCTTTTTTCTTTTTAAAGTATTACATGGTCTGATGCTTGTTCAGGATCATCGTCCTTGCTTTTGATCTGGTTTGGACATCCAAAAACATGGTGATGTGGGGGACTGACAATTAATGAATCATCATTATGTCCTCTAATAGTTTCCACAAAATCAGATTACGAAGTACCATCCCAATTGCAATTGCATTGCAAACAAGACAGTATTAACGAAGATCATACAAATGAAAGAAAACAGAGAATACTTTTAAAATGTCTCAAAGTTCCACACTAATAATTACATAATTGAAAACTTCAATCTCAAACTTCTCCCTAAAAAGACTTGGAGAAGCAAGATAGAATTTGGTCCGAAGTCCAAACTTCTCCGACGTAAACTTGGAGAAGACCTCAAAGAACAACTGAAAATAAGCCTATGCATTTAAAGCATTATGCAGTAGCTTATATCCATAGTAGATCACATCATGTTGCAAACAGATTGAAGCCTCTGGTTCTGCACTGGCGGTGGCCCTTGGGGAAAATACATGGCCGGTGGCTCATAGTATGAGTAGGGTGGGCAGTACTGTGGAGGGTAGTAATCTTGGTAATATGAGTATAAATATGTCTGTTGAGGATCATCCATATAATAGTTCATTCCTCCATATGGATCATTATATGGATAATCATTGTAATACCCATAGCCATCGCCGTAACCCATAGGGATGTTCCCATATACATGGCTATAGCTTTGTGCATTGCTTTGGCTATTTCCATGGTGAACCCATATAAGCTCTGCATGTTTTCCTGCTTTGGCTAGAATTAGGAGAAGTTTGTTAGGGTTTACTTCTCCTGAGACCCTTGCACGCCCCCGGCTGGCGTCGATGGTGAAAGACACCCCTAACACAAAATCATATATGGAGAAAATAAATATGATTATCATGGAAATAAAAAGATCAACATGATCAACTTTCAAGCTCAGTACTCAACTACTAAGAATTTAAACACTACATGGATTCGGTTGGACTCGTCTTAATATATAGAATGAGGCAGGCCGTAGCATGATATATAATCTAGTATGAACTTATCTGACATGCAAATGAAGATGCTCCTAGAGCCTGAGAGGAAACATGATTGAAACATTTAGGGTTTGTCTAGCATAGAATTTTAAGACATATGTTAACGTTTTGTTTGTCGTTGAATCACATTTAAGGGGATAATCACTTATTAGAATCTAACGGATGCTTTCTAAAAGGGTAGGTAGTGATTTAACATTAAGATTTTAAAATATATATTAATGTCTTCTCATCCTATGTTCTTGAAACACAGTTAATTAAATAAAAATATCATTACTTAAATTCGATCTACTATGAAATAGCACTTGTATTTAATTTAACATGTGAAGATTCATACCTATATGATATCAACATCACCCTACCTCGATCCTTGGCCTCTTTTTTTAGTTTTTATTCAAAAAAAAATTAAAACTAAAGAAACTCTTTCTCGAAAAAGAGAGAGAATTAATCTTTAAAAAATAAAAGAGAGAGAGAGAGAGAGCCGAAAAGGAGAAGAAGAGAACAAACTACGTACCTTGAATACCTTTCAGTACTTTGCATAGTGTCTTCTGCCATCCAGGAGATTGAGTGTCCACTTGAAGTTCACATACCTACAAATCCAGGAAATCGCAAAAAAAAAAAAAAAAAAAAAAAAAAAAAACACAAATTACTTGCTATGATTAGTAACAAAAACAAAAGATTAAAACTGTGAAAATAAAACCCAAGAGGATGAAAATTGTAGTCTAACCGTGTGTGGCGTGGTGGGAGTAGGTGCTGGAGTGGGAGGGGTGGTGGTTTCCTTTGACATGGGGTTTGTAGATAGGCAGATGAAAATGGAGACTGGTTAGTGAGATGATAATTAGGATTTTCTAAGAGTACGTTGCTGTGTTAATCTTTTAGGGTTAAAAGCAAGCCTCCGTTGATTCTTATATATAAACTAGCTACGTCGGCCGGTACATTAAATGAATTACAAATATGATTATGGATATTATTGATTGTTAAGATTTATTTTCCTTTTTCTATATTCGAATATATATTCTCGATGCGCCAATATGCCTATATGTTCGAGAACTTTCTAAAGATAAAATCAAACTTGGCATCGATATCTTTTTGAATCATATATATTCAAGAACAATTGCCACAGTCAAGGTTAGTACTACTCAACATGCACGATTTTCTGAAGATGCTTTTATGATTGTATGTAGCCCTTGAAAGATTTGCATCATGTGTTTTCCATTTTAGTATACAAATACCGAAGATTTGAACCGTTTTTTCATGGAAGAGAGTCAAATTTTGCAGTATATCTCCTACCATTATTACATGAATCACAAAAATCAAAATTCATAATACATATTATATCTATTTCATTCATTGGTTAAAACAGAATATTCAAGAATAGCTAGGAGGTTTGGGGCAGACAAACTACATTAGCACCCTCCAACCATCATCAAGATTTCTATTGGATTCAAAGAACCATTTTAATTTAAAATTTTAAACTTTTAGATAAGTTTTTAAGATATGATTTATATTATTTTATAACACACCCTCTCAAATAAAAGTTCTTTGAGCTTGAAACTTACACAGATTCATATTACCATGTACTTAATTTTTATTAAATAAATGAGAATGATGAGATTTAAACTCGTGACCACTTGATCATCAAGACTCTAATATCATGTTAAAAAACAATCTAAATCCAATAACTTAAACTAGTAGGTGATTTATATTATTGATTGTTAAGGGTGTATATATCCTCTCTTTCTTAACTTTCTTAGTTCAAATCATACCGATATGGAAAACGTGCTCTTAAGATTGTCTAAGAAAGTAACACTGAAACGTAGAAGTTCTCGCATTGGATCGATCGTGGTAGCTATAGGTTAGTTGCTCAATTGTGACTTCTAGTATTTTGGTGATCAAATTGAAACATTAGTAGTGGTTGGAAAGCCTGGATATATATTTTGATTAAAACAGTTTTGATTGCGTGCATAAACCCCTTTATGACTCTCGAGATTTTCTCCCTGACTCGATCTTGTGCAAAAGATTAGCATTTTAATGGAGAAAAAAAGACACCCTTAATTGTATGGTCTGAGCTACTTTGAACATTCCAAATGAGTCAAAAAGGACTTCGTGGAACTGCAATCGAAATCAGTATAGCATCACAAAAGGATAATGATCTAGTTTAATTACAGGCGCCATTAGTTCCAATGTCTCTTTTTTTTCCATGTTCGTTGGGTTAAATAGAACAATTACGCTCACTCCTACAAGGAATTGTATAGGAAAAATACGTCTTAATATAATTAGTAAAAACAAGGCATAATAAGTAAAATCAATGACTTTGGATGATGAATTTAAATCTTAGGATCGATGATGAACGAAAATGGTGGAGGAACGACCAAAAACTATTACATTGGTCGGATTAAAAAAAATAAAATTGTAGCCAATATATATATTTTGTGGCAGCAAGAAAAGAAGTTAATTAACAATAATAAATCATAAGATAGGGAGATAAATACAAATTAGAATTTAATAACGTGACTTTTGGCTGCAACTTGACTTAACAATTATATTAGCACAAAAGTAAATTTTATCCTTGCTAAGTAGCTTCTTGATATCGGCTTGGGATTTATTTGAACATGGACGTATCCTTTAAAATGTGGATGCCATGACAAGTTCGATGTACAAAATAAAATCTTTCAAGGAGTAGCAAGATTGAGAAGGGACACTCTATTTTGTATTAAACATCTAAAAATGCAATCTAATTTTGCATTAAAACCATTGATGCACGCATCAAGTGTCTCTAATCTCCTTTGCACTTCTTGCACGTCGACCTTGGCATCATTTTTTCGCATTTGTCCTTGAATGGAACATAGAGCAATGTCAACATTCCCTACTTCATTGAAAATCTTCTGACTTTTATCAGAAGCTAGCAATCCTGAACGTATCAGTTTCGATATCAACGACCATCCGCCGGTGTTCTTCACTTCCGGCATGGATAGGAAAAGAACTAGAGATCGGAAGATTGAAATAGCGATAGCCCTTGCTTCATTTATAACCTCGATCACATATGACTGCTGGTTATCTACCTCCGTGCTGGGATGGTAGGATCCATTAACATTGCTTTCGGATCTTTTCAATGCTCTAATGGACCTGGTGATTTCCTTCTTTGTCTTCTTTCTGAAGCTAACGTAAGCAAGAACGTTGCTTTCGATGCTTAAATCTCTAGCCCCGCGCCTTCGTAGCAGGGACTGCATGTCCTGGACATGTTCTTTCATTGTCAAGAACAAATCCCTTACCGTGCTACACACGTCTAACAAGCCAACCGAACCCTCAATTGCTCCTTCCACTTGACTTAAATGTTGATGATGAAAAGCTTGCTGGGTGAGTGGTGAGTGAATGAGGTCTTGGATGCAATTAAACAACTCTGCTAGCTTAGTCAAACTCATTTGAATAGTTTCAGCTCTTAAAGGATTCGTAGATGATTCCCAAGTTCTTAGCTTTGTTAGCTGAGCTTCGACTTTGAGAGAATTCGGATGTGACCTAGAAGGCAAGCTAGTGGACCTAACAGGGTGGTGCGCAGAATTAATTGGAGATAAGCTTGCCATCTTCACTTGCTATGCAAATGCTGAATATCAAAAAGTTCACAGGGTGAATGCTTTGAATGGAGATTATGGCCTATCCTATTTATATGAACACGACGGTGATGATGAATTTATTGGCTAATTCAATATCGATGAAGTAGGTCCATGTGATGGCAATGCTGTTCACCCTACAGTCGCAAGATTCTTGTAACAATTTTAGCCAGCAAACTACAAACCTAAAAGTTTTTCTTTAATCTTGAGGTCATGAAATGGACAACAATACTAGATAGGGTTTGGTTTTATTATTGGTAATAACCATGACAATTTGTGAATCATGTGCCTCCTTGCCTCCCCTAATCATTGAAGGCACGTAGCTGTAAAACTGACCAAAATCTTCAATTATATCGTTTGCAAGAAGGTAATGAACATTAAAGGCTGGCGATTCCATGACTGGTTGGTTTCAAAGAACCAATAATTCATCAAGATACCTAATCAATTGACCATGTGGATGAAGAAAAAACGAGACAATCTTGCATGACAGAAAAGGACCCTTTTAGGGTACAAGAATCTAAGGTTGTCCTAACCCACATTGGGTGAATTTGATCTCATTCCAAATTCATTATACCATGATCCACATGGGCACTGAATTCCGTAATAACGTGCACCTTATGGCATTAAGGTTTGCAACTTTGCATCATGTAGAATAAATCAATATTGGGAAACAAGGACAGTATTAAGCTTTATGTTTTTTGTATACTTGTTTTCTTTTCCCCTTCCAGACATATACCAATGTATCATGTATGAAATTTTGACAAAGTGAGCAAGGAAGTTTTGTATTGTAAAATACCAATAAATTTTGAATTACCCCATGAACATACTTATTTGAGAGAATAATGAGAAGAATAGATTATACAGATTATACATTTACCTTAAAAAACATCAAATTAATATTTTTTTTATAATATTTTGATATACTGATATCAAAATTTAAAAAAAAAAATTTAAAAATCATTGAAATACAATTTTAAACAGTTCACTGTAATACCAATCATGCCTTATGCACAAGCGGAGATTGTGATTCTAAAACATTCACTTTTCACATCTGTTTTGGGTTGTCCACCTTGGGATTCATCCCTTTTGGAGCCCCTTTAGGATTTGAGGTCCCAAATCTGTGAGCATCCATTTCGCCTAAAACATGTTCTGCAAGCTCTGCATCTAAATTTCGGCCTCACAAACGGTTTTTGCATTTGGATTTGCCCATAAACAGTGCCGAATTCACCACTACAGATTTCTCAAGATTTCATTACTGGAATTCAAAATCATAAATACGAAGCACATCACAAACTCACAATACTGCACTGGCTACTAGATGCATTTCTGTGAAATCTGAAGGAAGTTGAGCTCCATCCCTATATGTTTTCACTAAAATGAACACATCAATCTGCAAGAAGACACCCTGTCAAACCTTTGATTCACTAAAGAACGTGCAGAGTTTTTTTAAAGGTGGGTCAATATCTCATACTGCCAAAGAAAGGACAAAATTTAATGGTGCTAAGAAGGCTAGTTGTACATGTATTATATTCACATTCAAGGCTGTCATATCCTTTGCCTATCTTAGTGGCCACAGGCCAGTAGCCTTGTATATGAGAAACTTGGTTAAGGGGGATGCAAGGGCTGCAACATCTCATGATAAGAGATATCAGCAAGAAATCAACACAAACAAGAAAAAAGCACCTTAATGTTGCTCGAATTGCAACAGTCACTGGCACAATGAAGATCTCAAACATATTGAGATAATACAACATAGAACAATTGCCATAAATACTACTAGCTTCTATTCAGAGTATTCTAGGCCAAAAGTTATAAAAATGCTCTGTCATTGACCACTGAGATTAAGAATGGAAAGAAAATGGGTGAGATAAATGTTCAGAAGATATCAACTTTAAGGATTTCCAACATATTCGAGATTTGCTATGCATTGTAATCAATTGAAAATTAACTTCAACTTTATTTTGGCAGTGTGGTAGATTTGCGTAAACAAATACAAGATCAACACTGATGGTAAACAACGCAGGTGGTACAGGTGGGATTCATTGAGATTTTATCCCTCCATCAAAAGTGAAAATTAAGCAATATATTTTGGCAGCTCCTAATGGTCGTCAATGGATGAGGTGGTCAAAGAGTTGTCTCTATAGTCTATCAAGCATTAATTTCACACATGTTGGAAGCTTCAAGAGTATTATTATACGCCACCTTCGCAGAATCATCATGCAGCCTTAGCACTTCGTCTTTCTCTAAAACCACCATTTGATGTCTATATTCTGGTATTTTTTTTTGGCCAGCGAAGCCTTGTTGACAGCTCCTGCCTTAAATTGAACCACAAAAGCTTCAGCTCAGGAGAGCTGGTAGAGAAAATAACAGGAAAGAAACATGTTATTTCTGTTCAGATTGCATAGCTGAACAGCATGTTATGGTGTACTTGGCACTATTGTAAGGACTGCTGAACAAATTAAACTTTAGGCGTTAAATTTGGAACATTTGTAGCCAAAACACAGCAGTCATCATGACAAATGAAGTTGTACCAATTAAAGCAACGAGGAAAGAAGGCATAATGATCCCTGACGTGGCAGGGACATCGGGGGAACTACATCTAGATGGTTATGTAATTAAAAAAAATAATCATTACCCTATATACATGTTTTTAATATAAAAAAAAATGTCTTATGTTTCCTTGAAAAATATTTTTACAAAATGATTTTATCATCACGACTTATAAGAAAAGAATCTCATTAAAGAAACAATGGGTCTTTAGGTGTTATTGGTGGCTTAGATGTTTTTGGGCTTTATTTCAAGTGTTCGTTGGCCATGTTTTGGGTTGTTGTGGGGCTGTGATTTGGACCTATTTCCAGGCAGATTTGGACTAGGAGGGAGGAGGTCGAGTTGAAGTTTTTGGATTGGAAAGGAAAATGATTTGAGGGCTGCGTGAGATTGGGTTAAAGGAGGCTGATTTGATGGGTTTTTTTAGGAAGACAATGGCTGAGCAATAGTTACTATTACAAGGGCTGATGACGTCGGTGAGGAGGAGATGAAAGGTCGGGTCTGTTGGGAAGATGAAAGTCGTCGTGAGAGAAGCTAATGGCAGGTGAGAGAAGGGATCTATCACCATGGTTGTTTTTCAGGAAGGAGGCTGGAGGACGTATGGCTGACAGAGATGGAAATCTGCTACTGTGGTGTGGGATCACAGCTGGTGTGGGCTATTGTCGCCGTGGGAGGCTGTCAGCGTTGGCGAGGTAGAAACCCCCGGTGATGTGGCAGTCGACAGTGCGGTTTTTTTTGGATTTTGATTTTAAAACACGTTTAGAATCGTAAAATGGTAGCGCAGATGGCCGAAAACACATTTTCTGAAATCTTGAAAAATATTTTGAAGAAAAAGGAGTCAAAATTGGTTAACAGGGAGATCAAACGAATCCAACTTTTTAAAGATAACAAGCAGTTATTGGAAAAACAACAGGAAAGCCATATTAAAGTACCAGAATTAGATAGCTAAGCACACAGAAGAACCCAGAATTAATGTCAAACCATGGACTTCATCGAGACTTTACAGAGAGCCAGTATCATTGTTCTACGAGACATGCACACAAAATGAGAGTCGAGCACTGAGACTAAAATTAACAGAGCCAAATTTAATTCTTCTTGGACAGAGGTGCGATAGTCATTAGCTGGTAACAGAAACTTCTTTTCAATTAATGGAAAAACTGTGCAAGCTATCTCAACAAGCATAATCGTTTCCAAAGAAACAGGAAGCAGTCCTACTTGATGCCCTATCTTCTGATTTATTTACTTACAGTTTCCCAATCATTAGAAATTTAGTGGAAATTAAAAACTTTAATATTCCCTTTCTTTCTGTCCGCATAACATTTGCTTCATCTTCAAGAACTTTCTTCCTTCAGCTATTCACATGTGGCAAACTAAATCAAATACAGTTTCAATCTATTTTGTTGTTTATTCTCGGGGTCAACAAGAACAAATCATTTTCAAGTAAAAGCACCCCAAGTACAAGTTTGGCACATTGCATTCCAACCAAAAACAAAAAACAGGGACTAGCTAGTGCATTTACCCATAAAAGAATCGTTTTCGTCTAAGATGCATTAGCTACCATGACACGAATGAGACAGGTGGCGATAAGAAAAGCTAAGAAAACAGAATTAATAATGCAGTAAACAACATACCATCTATACAGCAAGACCTTGCTCTCTCGCTTTCTTCAACCACTTCAGTGTACTCTCCAATGTAGTGTAAGCAGCTACATCAGTTAAACTCTTACTCTCTACTGCATAGTCAAATACCTCGTACGCTTCTGCAACTCTACCCTCCCTGCAAAGAGCTCTCACAAACGTAGCATAAGAAGCTGTCTCAAGCTTCATACCACCCTTTTTTATCACCCCGTACAATTCAACACCCTTATTCAACCTTCTCCCTTTGCAAAACCCATGAAGCAGCGTATTATAAGTACACGAATTTGGACTACATCCTTTCAATTCCATCTCCTCCAATAGTGCCGCCGCACCCAATACATCCCCTTCTCTACACATCCCATTCATCAATGATGTGTATGTAACTGCATCAGGAAAATGGCCTGATTCAACCATAATTTTCAAAAGCTTCTTAGCTTCACTAACTCTCCCGCACTTTGACAACCCAAAAATCAACGTATTATATGTAACAAGATCAGGCTCCACTCCTTCCTCTTTCATCTGTTTATAAATCCTAACAGCCTCAATACCTTTATTCAACAAACAGTAACCTTTCATAATCGTATTGTACAAAAAAGCATCTGGCTTTAGCCCACATTCCTTTAACACAGCCACCAATCTATCAGCCTCACGAATATTTTTTGCATTACAAACATTATCAATCAATATGGTATAAGTAACAAGATCAGGCTTTATATCAAAACTACTCTTCATTTCATCAATGAAACTATAAACACTGTTGAAAATCCTACTCTTACATAAACACTTAACAAGAAAATTATAAGTAAAAGTATCAGGCTTTGAATGCTTCGAAGAAAATTCCTTTACCAATAAAACAGCATCATCTACTCTCCCAGCAGTGCACAGAGACCTAATTGCGACATCAACAGTAAATTGATTAGGCTTAAACCCCTTATTAACCATCAAGTTCAAAACTTTCTGAGCAGAAGATAGAGAACTATCAGGTTCTCTGCAAGACTGTGAAAGCAAAACATGGTAAGTGGATCGGTCAGGGGATAAAGAAGGGAGGGTCTTGACCATGTGATCAAGAAGAGAAATGGAATCATCGAGGGTGGAGATTGAAGTGTAGGATTGAAGGAAAGAGTTGTGTAAACGAAGGTTGTCTAGTAGCGGGGCTTTTGTAGTTGAAATGAAGGAATTGAAGAGACTTTTAGCTTCATTTAGAGATGAGGTTTTAAAGAGTGATTTGTGAGGTGGTGGGGTTTCAGTTTCATGGGGTTTTGGGGAATTTTTCTTGGTGAGTTTCTTGGGAAAGTAATGGGGTTGTTGTTGCTGCTGAGAGGGTGTGTTCTTGATGAGTGATGTCGATGAGATTGCAGAACGGAATGAAGGTGGGAATTTTCCCATTTCCGTAGCTTTGTTCTTGATGATGATGATGCTGTTTTTGTTTGTGCCTCTGCTGTTTTTGTTTGCTTTCAGATTAGGGTTTTGTGGGGGTCTTAGGATGACGAGTATGATGGATCTGGGCCAGTTAGAGTTTTACACACCTTAAAAGCCCATGGGTCATGTCACTGGTTCCACAGCTTTGCTACTCAAATCTCTGCTAATTTTCAACACTAGCAATTTAATCTTCGATAGATGGCGCATGTGTTGCCGCGGGCTGATTTTGATTGAGTGCGCAATGTTCTTGGAAAAAAAAAAAAAAGGGATTGCATCTGTGAAATAAGTGATAGGAGAAACAGAAACCCAAGCAAATTATTGTGAAAATTAAAGGCAGCATGGTCTTTATCAAGAGAAGCAATGCAAATGCAATGTGAAACAGCAACATCGTCAGTGCATGATTCAACTACAAGATCACAGTGAACTTACATCACAAATACCAAGCTAATCTCAATAAAAAAATTTACATGCCAACAAAGGATACGTGTTTGACAGGGCTAAACTGGAAACATCTGCTATGATTGGCAGGTAGTTCCTTCGCATAATATAAGGAGGTGATGTTAGCAATAAGTTGTCCGATACAAATGAAATTGGCTCTTCTAGTAGCAACGAGGATGATGTTAATCTTTTCCATCACAAACCTCACCACGAACCATCTAGCAATTATTCTTCAATTTCTTAACACCGAAAAAGAAGAAATATAAAATCTTATTAAAATTCTGATGTGGGAGTTGATAATCCTAAGTTTTTTTAAAAAAATATAACCTGATGAGTTTATTGATTGGTTTTGAACCATGAAGAGGATTTTCAATTTCATAAGGTTTCCTAGAAATAGAAAAGTAAACTTGATGGCTCTAAAACTCGGAAAATATATTTTCTTGTGGTGAGAAAATTTTAAAAAGTAAAGAGCTCGTGAAGACAAAAACAAGATTAAGTATTTGAAGAAGATAAAATTGGAGCTCAAGAGGACACTCTTATATGAACATTATAGGCAAGATACATTTCTCAAGTTTCATAACCTAAAGTAATTTGGTATGACCATGAAAAAGTATACGATGAGTTTGAATTACTCATGCTAAAGTGTGATATTATTAAACCTGAAGAGCAAACAATAGCCCGATACTTGGGTGAGTTAAATGAAGAAATTTTTAATGTGGTTCGATTGTAACCTTATTGGATATTCAATGATGTGATAAAACTTGCTTTCAATATGGAAAAATAATAGAATGAGATTAGAAAGATTGGATGGAAATCAACATTTAAGAAGGGTTCTTCCAACCGGGGTTGTACTTCATTCTCCAAGGGAGTTTCAACAGCAAAACCTTTCGTTGTTAAGGCTTATGAGAAGGATAGTATAAGAGCTAGTTCTAAAACAGCGAATTGTTCGAACTTTAATTAAAAGAAGTGTTTTCAAGTGTCAATGGTACAAGCATATTGTTTTTTATTGTCCAAACTATAAAATTGTTATTATTATGGAGAAAGAGATAGTTAGTGAAGAGGACTTTCTGAATAAATCAGATTAAGAAGGTGAATTGATTTATGTTGATTAAGGTGAATTACTTATCGTTCAGAAAAGTTTGAGTGTTGTTTATGATAAGAGTGAAGATTGGGTTCATTATAATATTTTTTTTCCACATGTTATAGTGCAATTGGGAAAATTTGTGATATAATCATCGATAGTTGTGTTTGCACCAATGTTGTGGCTACTGATATTTTGGAACAAGTTGCAGCTCAAGACTAAAGCATACCCTTAACCTTACGAATTAAGGTGGCTAGAGAAGAAGCATGAAAGGAAGGTGACAGCTAAATGTCTTGTTTTATTTTTCATTGGAAAAAGGTATTAAGATTATAGGTGCATGATATATGTTACTTGGTCGTCCATGGTAATATGATAAGAAATTTCAACATGATGGTTTTAAGATTACTTATTCCTTTGTAAAAGATGGTGTTAAGGTTATTTTAGGTCTTTCCAAATTGAGAATTATTTCCAAATCTTCTAAAGGGGTAAAGACACTTTTAATTACCTGTACCAAAATGAAAAAGCTTGTTAATGATGCGAATTTTGTTTATGCTCTTGTTGTTTGTTAGGAAAATGCTAAAATAAATGAGTTACTTCCAAATGTGCAACCTTTTCTTGATGAGTTTTCTAATGTGATTCCTGAAGAAATATCATATGGCCTTTCTTTAATAAGTGATATTCAATATTGTATTAACTTTATTTTGGATGTTATGCTTCCGAACAAAGCAGCCTATCAAATGAGTCCAATCGAGCATGCAGAGTTATAAAGGCAAGTTAATGGGTTGATTTTGAAAGGCTTCGTAAAGGAAAGTAAAAGACCATGTGTTATGCCCGCTTTTATTTTTTTTCCAAAGATTGATGGATTGTGGAGAATGTGTATTGATGGTCTGGTGATGAACAAAATCACTATTGGCTACTGATTTCATATTCCCTAACTAAATGACTTGTTAGATCAACTTTATAGTGTTATTATCTTTTCAAAGATTGATCTTAGAAACGGTTATTATCATATCTGAATGAAAGTTGGTAATGAATTAAAAACAACTTTCAAAACTAGGGATGACCTTTATGAATGTATGGTTATGCCATCTGACCTCTCAAATGCTCATAGTACTTTCATGTGAATGATGAATGATGTGTTTAAACCTTTTATCGGCAAATTCATTGTTGTTTACTTTGATAATATTCTTGTTTACAACAACAAAAAAAAGGAGTATCGTAATCACTTGCAATAAGAATATTAGAATTTTAGTAATCAAAAGTTATATGCTAGTTTGAAAAGGTATGAATTCTTTATTAGCAGCCTTGTGCTCTTGGGTTTTGTTGTTTTTAGCGAAGGAGTGAAAATTAATCCTAAAATATTAAAGCAATTCTCAACTAGCCATCTCCTCAAACTCTTCATGATATTCAGAGTTTTTATAGCTTAATATCCTTCTATTAGTGTTTCATAAAAAAAATTCAATAACATTATTGCTTCAATCATCGAATATTTGAAAAAAAAAGTAGTTTCAAGTGAACTAATGAGGCCAATAAAAGTTTTGAAGTTATGAAGCAAAAGGTGACCTATGCACCTATTTATTCTCTACCATATTTTCAAAAAGTTTTTAAAGTTAAATGCAATGTTTCTAATAATGACATTGGTGTTGTTCTTAATCAATATAATAAACCTATTGCTTTCTAAACTCAATAATTTACGAACAGTTCTCCGGGAGGCTCCTCAAGCTATTAGGCGGTGTATGAGGTTGTAATAATAATTGTACGTATTTTAAGATATTTTTTTATTTATAAATATATAAAAATAATATTTTTTATTTTTTAAAATTATTTTTTATTTTAACACATTAAAACAATCTAAGAATTTCTAAAAAAAATTAATTTAAAGTAAATAATTTTTCTAAAAAAAATCACAAACTTATAAACAATAAAAGACCCAAACTTAACAACTTCAAGTCTCTCAAGAATTTTGGGACTTGACCAGTCAAATTGTTTTTGTTCGACAGTCAAAGAAAACAAGTTGAGGCAATTTCCAAGATTTGATGGGATGCTCCCTTGTAAATTATTTCCATGTAAATGAACGCTGACAAGGAGGTAATATTCCTCATCAGAGAAGATGGGATGTTACCGGATATTTTTTTCCCACCAAGTTCCAGTACACCTATGTTTAATTTGTAATTTACCAATAGAATCTGTAATCACGCCAGTCAAGTTAAGCCATTGAGATCTCCTATATCAACTGGAATACTTCCAAGTATTTGGTTTCTTCCATGGTTGTTCTCTATAGGTTTTCTGAGAAGTTCAAAACCATTTTAGGTAGCAACCCTCCGATATTGTTATCATTTAAAGACAATTCTTCCAAATTGGTCCGGTGTGCCGGGGCAGAGAGAGAGAACTTGTGTCTTTATCATTACCATTTCCAAGATAATTTACATCATCTATCGGCCATTGTTGTTTCAGAGTTCATCAGCAACAGATCGAAATAGTTCAACGACGACAGTTTAGCGAAACTACGCAGATAAAGAGAGAAAAGGGAAGGAAGAGGAGAAAGAAGGAGAAGGGGAAGAGAGGGGGAAAAGGAAAGGAAAGAAAGAAAAAGAATCATGGGATATTTTATTAGTTTTGTTCAAAATTTGAAAGTGAGGTCATAAAGTTTATTTCGAAGACAAAGTTGTTTCTAGTTTAAATATTTGAAAGTCAGAGTAATTTTTTTCTTTAATTTATTTATGTTGTTGTTAAATAAATGTAAATAAATAAATAAAAATAAAAGGAATTGATGAATTATTAAATATAAGACGAGCTAGGATATTATTATTACTTCGTGTATGGAAGTAAAACTCTTCAAATTGCCATAAATTTAAAATTTTTAAAAAATCAAGGTTGTTTTTTATGTTTTTTGAAATTATATTTCAAATAGCGTTTTACGAAAATTAAATTTTTTTATATTTTGACATAGTAGTGTTAAAAATAATTCTTAAAAATAAAAATAAAATATTATTTAAATATATTTTTTTTAAAAAATACTTTGTAAAATAATTTGCCTGCCACGTACGCTTCAAAACACACTCTCAAAAGGAAGTTGCACTGAAGTTTGGAGCCACCGATCCAAGAAATGTGGTGGGAAACGAAGGCTAGTCGAGGTGTTTCTATCATTTTTCTCTCAATTATTGGACATTTGAAGTCAAGTCTTGGTCGAGCAATGAAAATGGTCCTTTCTTGTCTAATGTCTTTTACACACCGTGTGAGACCCGCCATTTTTCTTAGGATCTTGAGTTCAATTTTCTATCTCCAAGTTCCAACAAACATTTTTCATGCATATATAAATAGGGAACCTGCGATAGATAAATTGATTGAGCCATACTCTCTAGCTTTTGTGCACTCTTGACCAGCTCTAGAAGTCACTCAACTATTTTATCACCGTAGTAGTATCACCCAAAAAAAATGGAGTTTGATGAGCTCCCAGGTTTTCGATTCCACCCAACAGAAGAAGAACTCGTAGATTTCTACCTTACAAAGACTGTCTTAGGTCAAGACACAGCTGATATCATTGGTTTCCTCAACATATACAATCACGAACCTTGGGACTTGCCAGGTACTGCTACTGTCATATTATCAATCATTTGCCTCTCCAGTTCTTTATTTTATTTTCTGGGAGCTTGCTATATCCGCTAGAACGTTTTTCCTTCAATCTCTCAGCTGTTAATTTATCTTGAGGGATGCTGCGGAGTTGTTCATGGACGATTTCATGTTCAGATTTCATGTACAGGACTGTCTCGTGCATGCGTTCAAGAGTAGATACATATTTCTTAAGCCAAAATGTGCACTGCTCTACTTTGAGCATGCATAAAAATATTGCTGATCTGGGCTTGGTTTGATTAATACAGGATTATCGAAGATAGGGGAGAGGGAGTGGTATTTCCTTGTGCACAGGGAGAGCGTTCTTGGGAGACCCAGGAGGACAACCGAGAAAGGTTACTGGAAGGCAACTGGTTCGGACCGGCCCATCCGATGCTTGATGGATCCGAAAAGGTTGTTGGGTCATAGAAAAACTATGGTTTTCTACAGAGGAAGAGCTCCACGAGGGAGCAAAACGGATTGGGTCATGAATGAGTACAGATTGCCTAGCAACTGCTATTTATCAAAGGTATTGTTAAGACCTTTCACTTAATGATTAATCTTTAGGGTATGAATAGGTGGTGGAAAGTCGAGGTAATCTTCCATTTCTTTTCCTTGTGTTTGATAAAAAGAAAAAGACTAATAATTTCGGAAAGCAATGGTTCAATCTTGTTTCGTGGAAAATAGTGTTTTTTAATATCACTTTCTAAACTTTTATATGTTTATTTACTATTAAAAAAATTAATCAATAAAAAACGCTTTTTAGATGAAAAAAAACTTGCTTTGATTTTCAGAAAAGTATTTTTTTTATTTTGGACAGAGAACACTTTTTAAAAATTATGAAAAATTCAAAAATATCTTGTTATTTGTTAATTATATCAGATTTAGTCCTTGATCTTTTGATTGCTATATATTTTGTTTTGAATCTTTTTTTTTTAACTTCATCCCTAATTAGAATTTGATTTATATCAAACCTAATATTTTCTCTTCTCTTATCCTTTTCTTAATTGAAATTATTTTAATCTATCATACTTGGTTTCAATTTTTTCGATTGTTATTTATTTTATTTGAAATAATTTATAAAATTATATATTTTTTAAATTCATCACCTTTTAATTTTTTATTTGCAGATTTGGTCTTCATTATTTTAATTGTTATTTATTTTATTTGAAATAATTTATAAAATTAGTTTTTTTTCAATTTCATCCTCCTCCAACTTTTTTATCTATTAGATTTAATTATCATTCTTTTAATAAAATTTTTTTAAAAAAACATTAACAAGTTATTTTTTATAATATAGTCAAACACTAGAAAGTGTTTTCCAACTCATTTTTCATGGTATTAGCAAGCATAAAAAAATAATTCACTTTTAAAAAATTTATTTTCTTAAAAACTACTTTTCAAAAAGAAATTATTTTTTAACAAACAAACAAACAAACAGGTCATAAAAATCAAGTGAAACATCAAACCTTGCAAGAATAAAGAGTGCAATATAATTGGGGTTCAAATGGCGCCTTAATTGCTTGAGAATGCTCGCATGCACGAAGATGTAAATGGGAATTTTTTTTTTTTTAATACTGATATGGTTGTTGAATTTATGTGATGCAGGAGATTGTGCTTTGCAAAGTATATAGAAAGGCAACACCATTGAAGGTCTTGGAGCAAAGGGCAGCTATAGAAGAAATTGTTAGAGCACCTAACGTCACATCTTTATCTCCTCCATTAATGCAAGAGAATTTCTCTTTTTATGACCACCAAAAGAGCTTCAACAAGTTCTTGTTAGAACAAAATAATGTTGTTCACAGAGTAGAGGGAGTGACAGTAATAGAAGAAGAAGACAACAAAATTGGTTACCCATCCCAAATAATGGGAGTTGGACCCATCAAAGAGCACTACTCCGAGCTCCTGTCACCAAAGTTAGTCCTGGATTGGACCATGGATTCATTTTGGCCTAACTAAGGAGCCCTAAGCTAGATATCCCCTGATATTTTGCTAAATACTAGTATTTTTCCTTGTAATTTGGTGGGATTTTCCCAAAGATCTCAACCGTAAAGACTAAGTTTGATGTTGGTTGATGTTTATGATTGAAATGATCAGGGGAAAATAATTTTAAAAATACAAGTAACTTTTATCTAATTTGGATTTAGCCTTATAGGAGATGTTTAGAATAATTATAGTGATTGCTTTTTAAAATATATTAAAATAATATTTTTTATTTTTTAAAATTTATTTTTTATATCAGCACAT
>Ga0325410_1003070_pt1 | contig 18750 bp, 8 predicted proteins | sample PopdelMetagenome_16_FD_206182 | JGI IMG/M metagenome (GOLD analysis project Ga0325410, IMG submission 206182) | Populus deltoides microbial communities from Bellville, Georgia, United States - Xylem-PdIQD-R3 | ecosystem: Host-associated > Plants > Phyllosphere > Stem > Wood/Secondary xylem... | reverse complement strand
TAAAATAAAAAATATATTATTTTAATATATTTCAAAACAAAAAATATTTTTAATTGCAATTCCTACAGCATTTTTTAATAATTTCGAGTGTGGGATTGCAAAAACATGGCTTCGTGGGCATTTCTCTATGTGTCTACTTGTGATATTGTTTGTTTGTTTGTTTTTTTTTTTTTAATTTCAATCGAGAATTGATTTCATAGCCCGACCCATTTTTATACGTTTCCAGTTCATTCTCTCCTTGTATAGTATTTAAACTCTACTTTAACTGTTCTTAATTTAATAATTTTTTTTCTTAATTAGCGATTGCTTCAGTTACAACCACAGCCCACAATTAGTTAAACAATAACTATAGCCCGACCCATTAATTAAACTGACCCAGGAAGCAACATTCACTCATAGCTTCGTCATAAAAAGCATCCTAAAATGTTTAGCAAATCCTAAAATGTTTAGCAAACCCTGGTGATTTTATTCCTGGTGTTCTCTATAACGGACGTCTTCAGCACGTATGATGCTTGTTCTGACAAACATTCATAACAACATAATTTGTTTCTCAACACTATATGAGGTTTTTAATGTGGCTGAACTTTAGTATGATTTTTGCAAGTGAAAAAAAAATCACTTTGATATGACTATAGCATTCCATTTCCAGAAAATTATAAAATATTTATGGAAATACCGATGAAAAAATATTATTGGTAAACATAGAGAGAATTACCAAGGAAACTGACTTAGCGGAAGTCTATTAATGAAAAAAAAAGAAAGGATCACCGTCCCTTTTCTGTGTTTTGTTCGAGTCCATGAACGAGAAATAAAAACACTCGAATCCACAAGTAAAAGATTAATGTTTCAGAATGACAATTCTTATTCAATCAAATTAAAAGTGTTTTCCAACGAGAAGGGCAGCTTGTATTTAGAAGTTGCAAATCCTAATCCTATTAATAAAAGTAGTTATAAATTTAAATAGCAAAACAGTTAAAGTCTTTGAAGACGTAATTCAAGGTTCTGATTTCTAAGCAAATAATATTAGTCTGCAGGGAATCTTCAATAGGGGGAATCCATGTGAAATAAGGAAAAGAGCAGTGGGGGAGAACACGCTACTTGCTCCTAGTTATGTTTCCCTGTAGAAGTAGGATTCCAGTTGGCCTGGAATTTATTCATTAAGCTATCCTACATCAGTCTCCCCTGCTTGAAATGAACTCGCCCTCGAGTTGATCAGGTGAGAAGGACATTCATCGGGATGATGGTATTCAAATATGTTAGCAACATTGAAGGTGGGAGATATGGTCATGTTTGCAGGGAGGTCCACCACATATGCATTATCGTTAATCTTCTGCAGAATCTGGAAAGAATCATGCTTCTTACGTTCAGCTTGTTATACGTCCCTACTGGCACTCGCCCTTTGCGTAGATACACCATCACGAGATCTCCTACCTGAAAATCTTTAGCTCGCCGCTTGCGGTCTGCTGCAGCCTTGTACCTGGCATTAGATTCTTCTAGGTTCGTCCGCACCTCCTCCTGAAAAGCTTTGATCTGGTCAGCCATATGCTCCGCTGCGATGCTCACACCAGGAAGTTTGGGCAGCGGTGCCAAGTCTAATGCATGTTGTGGAGGTTGGCAGTAGATAATTTGGAAGGGGGTTTTTCCAGTGGACCTGTTTATCATGCTGATATAGGCAAACTCAGCCTGTGCCAACGTTAGATCCCACTATTTAGGCTTCTCACCAGAAAGACAACGAATTAAATTTCCAAGAGTTCGGTTCACCACTTCCGTTTGGCCATCACTTTGAGGGTGGCTGGTGCTACTGAAGTTTAGAGATGTGTTAAATCGCCGCCATAAGGTTCTTCAGAAATGACTTAAAAATTTTGTGTCCTGGTCAGAAGTGATTGATTTAGGGACTCCATGTGGGCGAACGATCTCTTTGAAGAACAAGTTAGCAGCATGCACGACATTATAAGTTTTTTTGCATGCGATAAAATGGGCCATTTTAGAGTATCTATCCACTACTACAAGGACAGAATCAACACCACGCTGGGTTCATGGAAGTCCCAGGATGAAGTCCATTGATAGATCTTCCCAAAGGGTTGCTAGAATAGGCAGTGGCATGTACATACCCGTATTCTGTGATTGCCCTTTGGCTGCTTGGCATGTAGGGCAACGTTTGACATGGTTTCCGATGTCTCTCTTCAGTTAGGGCTAGTAATATCTTTCCTCTGTCAGGGCCACAGTTTTATCACGCCCTAAGTGACCACCCAAACCGCCACCATGCAATTCGTATATCACTTGTTCTCGCAATGAACTCCTAGGAATACATAGCTGGTTGCCCCAAAATAAATACCCTTCTTGAATATGCATTCCTTTATGAGGGAACCCCTGCAGACACTGTGCCCAGCTATTTCCAAAGTCTTCATCTTCAACATAAATCTCTTTAAGACAGTCAAAACCAATAATTTCAGCCCGCATGGTTAGAACTAATGCTACTCTTCTGCTCAGAGCATCATCTAATTTATTAAGTTTCCCGGCTTTATGTTTCAAGAAAAAAGTGAACCATTGTATGAAGGACACCCAGCGTGCATGCATTCGATTCACACTATTCTGGTTGTTGATGAATTGTAGTGCATGATGATCGCTAAATAGGATGAACTCTCTCTGTACTAGGTAGTGCTCCCACACCTTTAAAGCTCGAAATACAGCATATAGTTCAAGTTCATATGTGGACCATTTCTGGCGAGTTGTATTGAGTTGTTCGCTATAGAATGTAATGGGTCTACCTTCCTGTGATAGGATAGCTCCAATGCCCACAATAGACGCGTCACACTCCACTTCAAATAATTTGTCAAAATCTGGCAGTGCTAAAACTGGAGCAGAAGATAATTTTTCTTTAATCAGCGCAAAGCTTTGTTCTACATCGGTTCCCTAATGGAAATTTCCCTTTTTCATGCATTCAGTAATTGGTGCAACGATCCGGCTAAAATTTCTGACAAACCGCCGGTAAAACGTTACAAGTCCATGGAAGCTACGCACCTCGCTGACATTCTTTGGAGTAGGCCAATCCCGAATGGCCTGGATCTTTTCTTCGTCGACCTTAATTCCATTAGTACTCACCACAAAACCCAAAAATAATAAACTGTTGGTCATGAATTTGCACTTCGTCAAGTTAACATACAACTTATTCTGCTGCAATACTATCAGTACTTTCCTCAAGTGTTCAAAGTGGTCAGACTCACTTTGGCTGTAAATCAATATATCGTCAAAGTACACCACCAAGAATTTGCCAATGAAGGGTTTAAGTACCTGATTCATTAGTCGTATGAAGGTACTCGGGGCATTGGTTAGTCCAAAGGGCATTACCAACCATTCGTATAAACCCTCCTTTGTTTTAAAAGCAGTTTTCCACTCATCCTCAAGTTGAATTCGAATCTGATGGTATCCATTCCTTAAGTCAATCTTCGAAAAGATTTTAGACCTTGACAACATGTCTAGCATCTGATTTTGTTAATGGCCCGACTGTCTATGCACATGCGCCAACTGCCATCTTTCTTTGGTACTAGTAAGGCTGGCACTGCACAAGGGCTCATACTTTCCTGAACCAACCCCTTTCTGATCAAATCTTCCACTTGTTCTTGCAGGATCTGATTTTATTTTAGACTCATCCGATAATGTGGTCGATTTGGTAGACTAGCCCCTAGAGTTAAATCAATTTGGTGTTGAATATCGCACATGAGAGGTAAACTATTCGGGAGCTCTGACTGTATGATTTCCTGAAATTCTGCTAATAAGGGCTGCAGTACCTATGGGATGTTGGGAGGCTCCACCTCAATTCCTCCGCCAATTACTACTGCAAAAATCTCCCTTGACTCCTTGACCTCCTCCATAAATTGGTTTCCATTTACCAACAACACTGGCTTCTTTTTAATCTTTGGTTTTACCGCAGAGAACTCCTCCTGTATGGAACCCAATACCACTTTCTGTCCTCCTGTCATGAAAACATACACATTATCATGTCCTTTATAGGTGGCATCCACGTCAAACTGCCATGGCCTGCCTATAATCATATGGCTGGCAACCATCTCAACAACATCACAGGTAATTTCATCTAGATAATTCTTCCCGATGGAGAACTGAATGCGGCAGATTTCAGTAACTTTTGCTTCTACTCCCTGCTTGATCCAGCTGATTTTATACGGTGATGGATGTTTTTCTGTTTTTAATCCTAGCTTGGCCACCATGTTTTTTGACACTATGTTCTCACTACTGCCGTTATCAATAATAACATCACATACCTTTCGATTGACAGTACATCTGGTGCGAAATATATTATAGCGTTGTGACTGATCTGTTTGTTTTGGTGCCAGTAAAAGTCTGCGTACTACAAGAGAACATGACAGTAGTTCTCCATCATCCCTTTGATAATTTCATTCTCGTACTACTGCTGCTATCAATAATAACATCACATACCTTTCGGTTGACAGTACATCTGGTGAGAAATATATTATGGCGTTGTGACTAATATGTTTGTTTTAGTGCCAGTAAAAGTCTGCGTACTACAAGAGAATGTGCCAGTAGTTCTCCATCATCCCCTCTGATAATTTCATTCTCATCATAGGTGTAAGCTATTTCATCCTCTTCTTCCTCTGCTACCAGGTACGTTTCTTCCCCTGGTTCAATTAGATTTACTGTGCTGCGCCTCGGACACTGATTTGACTGATGCCCTGGTTGGCCGCATCTGTAGCACTTGTCTGAATTTGGTCGAGCATAAGGATTCCTTGGTGCCTTCGAGGGCACTATCCCTGTAGTCTTTGCTGGTGCCCCGCTACTACTTGGCCCTTTAATGGTACTGGATAGTGGGGGTTGATTCATAGGTGATTTCCCTTTGTCTACTGCAGCACGGGTGGGATCAAAAAAATTCCTCGTTACAATGTTTGCCCTTGACCTGTCTAGGTATGCCTTTGCTTTTATAGCCAGATTAATGGCTTCATTTAAGGAATAAATGATCTGCATGGAAACACGATCTTGTATGGTCAAACGCAGTCCACCAACAAACCTACTGACTTGTTGTGCATCTGTTTCTAATAGGTTATTACGTGAAGATAATCTGTGGAATTCTTCAATATAGGCTTGCACCGTTCGGTTTCCTTGTCTACAATCCTGGTACTGTTGAAACAGTATCTGTTCATAATCGGGCGGTAAATACCTGGCTCGCAGAAGTCGCCTTATCTTTGCCCATGTTTGTACCATTCCTTTCCTCTGCCGCATCCGTGTGAGTTGCAGCTGCTCCCACCAAGCAGAGGCTCCTCCCATTAGTCAATAAGCAACTAACTTCACCTTTTTATCTTCAGGGATTTCCATGTAATCGAAGAACCTCTCCACTGCTGCCAGCCAGTCGAGAAACCCCTTAATTTGTAGCTGACCATTAAAACTGGGCAAATCCATTTTCATACGGAATGTTTGTGGTTCTTGCTCTTCCATATTGCGCAGTCCTTGTCGATTGTGTCGAAACATGTGTTCGACATATTCCTCATCATCACTTAGTTCATCCTTATAGGCTAACTGCCTACGTGGAATCGGATGGTGTCCACGCGTTCTTTCTCTATAATTCTCGCGACCTGCCTCCCCTTGCTGCAGGTTGTTTCCTGTTTTCAGCCTAGTAAGAGTTGTTTGAATTGCTTGTAATGATTGTTGTGTTTCTCGTTGGAAAACCCTGAATTCAGCTTGTGTGATCATACCCTCTTAATGTTTGCCGTCATCAAGGGCTTCGTTTTCATTTCGGGTGTTTGCCATCTGAACAAGTTAAACTTGCTTTGATACCAACTGACGTAGCGGAAGTCTATTAATGAAAAAAAAGAAAGGATCACCGTCCCTTTTCTGTGTTTTGTTCGAGTCCACGAACGAGAAATAAAAACACTAGAATCTACGAGTAAAAGATTAATGTTTCAGAATGACAATTCTTATTCAATCAAATAAAAAATGTCTTCTAACGAGAATGGCAGCTTGTATTTAGAAGCTGCAAATCCTAATCATATTAATAAAAGTACTTATAAATTTAAATAGCAAAACAGTTAAAGTCCTACTTTAAAGACGTAATTCAAGGTTCTGATTTCTAAGCAAATTATATTAGTCTGCAGGGAATCTTCAAAAAGGGGAATCCATGTGAAATAAGGAAAAGAGCAGCGGGGGAGAACATGCTGCTTGCTCTTGTGTTATGTTTCCCTGTAGAAGTAGGATTCTAGTTGGCCTGGAATTTATTCATTAAACTGTCCTACATCAGAAATATTACATCGTTGTTTTCATCGATGAATACAAAGAGAATTAATGATGAAATTCAAAGAACGAGAAAAATGAGTAGGTATTCCCTTTTTAATTTCATTGGCAAATCTAACGTATCAATATTGCAGACGGGATTACTGATAAAAATTACCATCAGAGAATCAATTGGTAATATTTAAGTTATAACATGACACATGACCCTCCTCTCCTATTTTTTCTTCTTCTTTTATTTTTTTAAAAAACAACACCCTTCCCCCTCTTTTTTTCACAAATTAAGTTCCCATCATCACAAATCCGGTCACCCTGACACTTAGTTTTTCAGTATCCATGTTTAATTTTTTTTTTGAAGATTTACCACATTAAGTAAGCAAACCTATCTATTTTTTGTTATAACTCTTTTTAGTTAATTTTTTGGTATTTTCATGTAGTATATGTTGTTTGTTTGTGTGTTTGCTTGTTTTATAGTTTTTTCCTATAAAGATTTGTTGTATGAGTGTATGATCTGTACATGTTAGAGTTCATTTGAGATTTTGAAAAATTATATTTATTTGTTATTTGATGAAATTGAGTTAGATTTTATAACTTAATTATTTTATAATTAAAGAAATAATAAGTTATTTAATGGGTATATTTCATATTTTATCAATGTTATTTTTAAGTTGAAAATTTTGATAAATTTGAAAGAGTTTGAATTTTTAGAGAAAACTGATAATGATTAAATGATACTATTAAAATAGATTGAATAAGTTTGAATTAAAATAATGATAACTAATTAGTTGTGTGCCAATAATTTATTTAGTTAATATTATTAATGAATATATATTATCATCAATATTCTATATAGATTTCATATAAGTAATGAATGATCGTTCTTTGATGTACCAAGTTTCACCCGAAGGGTTGTACATGATGGATTATTATGATGGGGTTGAAGGTTTTATTAAGTATGCATTATCTAATCTTAAAAATACCAGTGGATGCAATATTAGATGTCTAAGTAAGAGGTGTAAAAATTAAAAGTTCATTGATCAAGATTTTTTGACGATGCATCTTCTATAAAAAAAGGTTAATGGAAAAATACTTATGTTGATGTGTACATGGAGAACCCTATGTTATTTACGAGATCATGATAGAAATGATGGCTGACTCAAACTCTAGTTTTAGCAAACTGCATGAAGTTGTAGATGATACTAGCAATTCTTATAGGAGTATGATGATGGATGTAATGATAATGAATCAAGGTTGTGGAAGTGAATGTTCAAGTACAGATGAAGAACTAAATGTAGATACAACTAGGTTTTTTGAACTTTTAAAAGATTCTAACGAACCATGATAAGATGGAAGCATAAATCACAATGAATTATTGACTATTTCACAAGTGCTCACCATCAAGTCAGATCATGGATTGAGTGAGGCCGATTATGATATAATTGATGAATAGACGAAAAACACTTTACCTGAAGCGAATAGACTGAAAGAGAACTTCTATGTTTCTAAATCTATGATGAACCCCTTGGTCTAGGATACCAAAATATTGACATGTCCAAACTTCTGCTTCTTGTACTATAGTGAAAATATCAATTTTACCGAGTGTAAAACTTGTGGGTATTCTTGGTATAAACCCAAAACTAGTAGGGGAAAAACTCTTGTCATATATAGAAATTCGCGATACTTTCCAATCACTTCTAGACTGCAAAATTTATTCATATCTTTAAAGATTGTTAAGCATACGACATGATATCATTCACATAATATGGTGGATGGAGTCATGGTGTACCATTTCAGTGGTGAAGCTTGGAAACAATTTAATAGAGTGTATTCTCAGTTTTCAATGGAACCATGAAATGTACATCTTGGGCTATGTATAATGGATTCAATCTATTTGAGTCATTTTCTACATTCTATTCTTGTTGGACGATGATACTTATGATTTACAACTTCCCACTAGGGATGTGTATGGGACCAAAGTTCATGTTCTTATCTACAATCATACCTAGTTTTAATACTTAACCAAAGTACACCATGTTCTTATTCATATCTTCAAAGATTGTTAAGCATATGACATGATATCATTCACATAACATGGTGGGTGGAGTCATGGTGTACCATTTCAGTGGTGAAGCTTGGAAACAATTTAATAGAATGTATTCTCAGTTTTCAATGGAACCATGAAATGTACATCTTAGGTTATGTATAATGGATTTAATCTATTTGAGTCATTTTCTACATTCTATTCTTATTGGATGATGATACTTACGATTTACAACTTTCTACTAGGGATGTGTATGGGACCAAAGTTCATGTTCTTATCTACAGTCATACCTAGTCTTAATACTTAACCGAGTAGGAATACAGATGTTTGTATTTGAATGTTGATTGATGAGTTGAATCAGTTATGATCATTCGAGAATTTGATGTGTGATATCTCAGGGAAATAAAATTTTCAGATGACGATAGCTTTGATGTGAATTATTAATGATTTTCCTACATATAAGATAGTTTCTAGTTTGAGCACGTATGGAAAACTAACTTGTTCATACTATATAGAAAATAACAAGGCCTTCACTTTAACAAATAATGGTAAAACATCTTTTTTTTTATTGTCACTAGATATTCTTGCCAATCAATCATAAGTACATAAAGAATAAAAGAGACTTCTTTATAGGTAGAGTCAAAAGGGATGTTTCACCATCGATACCGTCGGGTGAAGAACTGCAAGAAGTGGTCTTGCAGTACAAGGGCATTGTGTTTGGTTTTCAATTTGGTAGATAAAAAACAATGTGTTTGAAAGACAATATGAAAGCTAAAATGGATATGCCTTTTTTTTTTGTTACTGTAAGAATATGAAGTTGGTTTAATGTAGACCATGAGTTGCAAAGCCCAAATCCAACTTCTTTTTTAGACAAAAATACATAATTACTTGTCTATTAATGACTTAAAAGTTTGTATTTTCCTAGTAAATATGCTTCAAACATATCTAGATTGATGAATTTAGAGGATGACAGATTGTATGGAAAGAAGAGTCATGACTGTCAAGTGTTTATGAAACACACGTTTCATTTTCTTACATGGATTTACTATAAAAAAGAATATGGGATGCACTCTTGGAGAATAATAATTGTTTTAAAGATATATGCTTTAACAAGTTGTATACCCAACACATGAAGAAGGTTGAAACGAATATTGTTCAGACTATTTGGAAACTTAAGATGATATTCTCTCCTTCCTTCTTCGACTCTATAAATATTTACCCATACATTTATCATTTAAGATAAAAATTGGTGGTCTTGTCCAGTATTGATGGATGTATGAATTCGAGATGTTAGGGATTGCATATGTATCCTAAGTAAATTTTTTTCTTTTTTTATTTAAAATATTCATTTATTCAATATCTATTTAATTCCATAAAGATATTTATTCAACCTAAAGAAAAATGTTAAAAATAAGGCATTGTTGAGGCTTCGATATTTAAACTTATATTGTTGAAGAGATCTCAATATTTGTCTTGAACTGTTTTGAGTCTCACTTGAAAATAAGAATCAACTAGGTTTCATGATATGATGATAGTAGGGAAGTGCCTTTAAGTGAGAATTTATCAATATTTTCCCATCCTGAACAACTTTTATATAAAAAAAATACAGTGAGAGAAAGATACTTGATATAAATCGAATTTAGACATTCACATAATTATGTGCTATTTAATTGTGAAGAATTGAGACCTTTTATTTAGTAAGTAAATTAAAAGTACAAATTTGCTTTTTTGTTTTACTTTAATTCTAATTTATTTTTTATTTGTACTGTTCTTTTATTTTTTTAAAAAACAATCACATATAATACAGATGAAATTACCAATAAAATTTAAAAAACCAATGGAATTACCGACAGATTAAGTCCCTCGGAGAGTTTCAAAAAGTTGGAAAAAATTACAGGTCTTGTCACTATTGATGTAATTCTCTGACGAATTAATTCTGTTGATAATATGCATATAATCACCGATGGATTTACCAACAATTTATTCTATTAGTAATACACCATAATTATTGATGTATATACCAAGATAATTAATGCCAGTAATTTTTTTTGTTTGGCGCAATTTTTTCGTTAGTAAATCTATCAGTGATTATATTATTGACAAAATGATTGATAGAATAGAAATCACCGATGATATTTTTTCCGGTGACATGATTCCTTTTGTTATTATATTAGTAATTTTATTTCCAATGAAATCACTATTTAAACACTGACAAAATATTTCATCGATGATATACAATTTTCTAGTAGTATTATGAGGCATCATAAAAAATAATTGAACTTTATTTTCAAAATCATTACAAACATTACCGATTCTCCTATTTAATTACTCTTGTTTAAAATCCATCCAATCATAAAAACATTCGACTTATAAAAGGAAAAGAATAGGGTAATTAGCATAAGATGCATACCAACCATGATGCAATTTGGGTTGTAATGGCATTAGAAGTCCAAATTATAGTTGTTAAATTAGACTCGATAGACTGATTTTGAAAACTCAAAATCTAGTGTCTAATCCAAGTAGGTTTTCTAATTAAATCTAACAAGACATTGAATTGATGAAACTTGGTGGACTTGATTAAGGTTTTAGTGATTTAATTGACATGATCAAATTAACTTGGTTGAGTTAACACCAAGAAAAAAAAATATATCATCATTTTACTAAAAACAATTAACTTGAGTTAATTCAGTAAATTATAAGTTAATTTAATAATTCAATAACCTAGAATCTTTTTAAAGTTAATCCATAAGTATGATTCAACGACCATGATCAAACAATAAAAACGTGTAAAAAAGGAATGTTGTCTTTATCATAAATATGGGCTTGTTGTATTTTACCTTACTTTTGATGGTTAGCTTGTGCATGCATTTAATATTGGAATGGCTACTAAGGAATTCACCGACCTAAATATACAGTGTTAAAAACAAAAAGCTTATGACAAAAGCACACTACAAATTTCCACTTTTCAAAAATCTCAACTTCTTAAGTATATATGTTGAGAATCAATACATCTCTTGAGATTGGTAGATAATAAAATCAACTCTTTAGTGTTCCAATTTGTCCTTCAATAAGAAGAAAAAAGCACCATGAAGCTTGCCATCCATGTGCATGTGTAAAGATCCATTGCTAATTGATTAATTTAATAGATATCTAAATTTTTTGTTTGTTTAATCACCAATATCAATTCTTAAAAAATAGGCCCACCTTGACAATCTCAATTAGTGGGAGAATATATAAAGTAATTGGAATAAATTGTGTAATTAGCACATAAAAAATCAATAAAATAGCGAAGTAACACAAGATGAAATTTTTTTGATGGAATAACACAGTTTGAGAATGTCGCGGTTAAGCGTGGCATTTCAATAATATCACATTTCAAAACCGTGATATTTGCCTAAATATCATTGTTATGAACCATGACTTTAATTAGCAGATCATTTTGAGAAATAACTAGACATAAAAAAAATAGTTGGATAATAGACAAAATGGTCTGAATTTTTTGAGAAACAGTCGGATCGTTTTGGCTACTATTTAGTTTTGATTTTTTTTTTGTATTTTGAACCTGAAAAAATTTATAAAATCATAGTTTTTATTATTCTGAAACTTAATTTAGTTTATGATTTTAGGGAGTTGTAAATTTTATAATTTTAACAAAATTTGGATAGAGTTTTTCCTATATATGAACTATATCTAAAATTTCTTTCTATTTAAAAAGACTTGCAAAAAACTACAGTAACCCAAATCAACGAATTCTATCTAAACTTAATAAATTCTCACATTTTACAACCACAAGTAGCCCCAAGAATGCATAAGAAAAAAAAATACATTTTAAATGAATAAAAAATAATTCATGCTATCTAATATTCAAGTAATCCTAAATTATTGAAATAAAAATCATTTATCTATTTATATCTACGTCATATACTAGATGATCTGGGTACATTAGTAGCACAACTGGATCCAGCTCCTACACCTATCTAAGTAGCCTTGTCCCCTGCCACGACATCATCAAGAGTTAACCACTCTCTAAAGATATCAAGTCCAGTGCGACATATATTTAACCACCGGGACATAACGATGTGAACTTCACTTTTTGTCAGTATTATGAAGATAAGATGCAACCTTTCGATCCTCCTGTAGCATGAAACCAACCTAATATTGATAAAATATTAAAGTTAAATTAAAAGATCAATACATAGAACCTCACACATAACATTTTGTAATTATGAAAAGATTTGATTACCTACGGGATTTTGAATTCTTTGGGTATGTTGCTCATGTATCCAGGTGATGAAACTTGCTCGGGATCTGGAGTAATGATTCGATGTGTGATACTTATATACCAAATCATATACTCCTCATCTGTAATCACGAGATGCATCTCTATAAATATCTCATTTCTTTGTGCATAAAATTGGTACAAGATAATATTGAGTTATGGTGTGCAATACATTACTCGTATCGATGTCGACTAGAATGTGCTGTCTATAGCTAAACTGTCGTATTACCCAGTCTGAGCAATGTGGCTTGACCATCTTAAAAAAAATCAGCAGGACCACTAATATCCACATATCCATCCCGCTAGTGTAAACTACTAGAACAACTACTAATTTGTTATCTGATTAGGCATCCATATGACTTGTAGAATTTAAGTTTTTTAAATATCAAACAACAATAATTTAGTGAAATGTAATGATTTTTATTAAACAAATGATTTAAAAAAAATACTTGGATAACAAGTCATCTATCTAACCCGCTTCGATAAAATGCCAATGTCAACATATGTGTTGATCAACAAATAGATTGTTAAACATAGTATCATCTATTATTTACAACAAATCAACTAACAATATATTGTTTTTACCTTTACTAACTAAATTTGAAGGACCAACAAAAGTTAGGACAAACACAGATTTTGGTCGACTACTCACATACAATACTATCATATTCAAACCACTTTGGGTGAAAGAGTCAATCATTGTCTTAAAACTGTCATTACATACAATTCGTATAAGATAATATTAATGTTCATCAAACTAACACCTCCAAGTTATTTTAACATCAATATCATTATAATTCATCCCAAGTCTATGACAAATGATTTCTTTCATTTCTGTATATGACATACCTAAATTACCATTTAACAACAAATTGCTCCCATTATCACATGTTATACTACTGCTCACATCATGAATAATAGTGCCACCGTAATGACATAAAATAAATATGTTATATGACATTCTGTTTTAAAAAAATCAGATTCTGTTTTAACTAAATTGCATTATTCTAACACTGTTGACATCATTTATATCAAATACAATTAAATTTTCAAAATTTAATGTTAAAGCAAATTCACCATAAATTAAAAATAATTCATGATATTTTAATGCTTAATTGCTTTGAATCAAACACAAATTAGTATAATTAAAAAATATTAAATTCATCAACTTACAATTGAATGAAACATTTAATTCATCATAATTTTATCATGATCAAGCTCTTGTCCATGAAATCATCAAGCGTAAGTAATTACATTATTAGATGATTTTAACAATACACATAAAATTTCTAATTTGATAACTTAACATCAATTAAATGCAACACATAATTAATTAAAATAATTATTTCATAAATAATTTAACTTATTTTCATGTTCAACTATATCAAATCAACTCTAATTTATTATATTCTTAAATAATTTCACATTAATTAAACAAATCCTAAATTAAACCTAAACAATTATTTCATTTCAACCAAACAAAATATAAATTTATAGCAATGTAATATGTTTACCTTACTTGTAAGACTAGAAAAAAGGCTGGGGTGGCGGCGACAACAAATAAATCGATTGATTTTGCTTGTAAAAACACCCAATGATGTTTACAGACCTCTAATGGGTTTAATTTTTGGTTGTTTTAAGGATTAAATGAAGGTGTTTGGTGGGTTTTGTAGAGAGAAAATGAGGGCGTCGGTTGGTTCGGGAGAAAGGGTTGCAAATGTGCATCTGTTCTGTGTTATTCGATCTGAGTTTAAATTTTAATAGATATCGTGCTTCAAAAGTATGACATTTTAAGTTGTCATGCTTTTAAAGCTCGTCATTTACTAAAATTACACTTCTCAAATATTATATATACTTTGTTGTAGTTTTGAAGTATGACATTTATTAAATATTACATTTCAGAAACACAACAATATCAAAGTGTGCTATTTTATTATTATTTTTAAACGGCACTATCCCACCAAAATTTATATTTACTGTGCTAATTTTATATAAAAAAATCCAACTAATTCCTGGTTTTGTATACTCATTTAGTCATTAATCCTTATCTCTCATGCAAAATCTAACTAATTGCTGGTTTTGTATGCTCATTAGTCATTATTCCTTATCTCTCAAACAAAATCTTCAATTAGTATGTCTTTTGTTTTGAACAAGAAATAAAAAGTAAAATCATTATAATCTTTCGCCATGCACACGTTAGAATGACATCAATTATATATATATATATATATATATATATATATATATATATATATGATAGTGTAATAGTATTCATTATAATTCAGTGCATGTTTTTGATGTTATAATATAAATTTTTTTTTTAAAATATGTTTTTTTTTAAAATACATTAAAATAATTTTTTTATTTTTAATACTAGGATATCAAAACTATAAAAAAAATATAAAAAAATACTAATTTAATATTTTTTAAAAACAAACTCCCTTTTAGAAACACCAAAAACAAAAACAACTACATTTCTAAATTTCTAAATGAGTTCATAAAAGTCAGGGTCAACCATCCTTGACCATGGTGCATGCAAGTCTAGAAGTAGCAGTATTTTCCACATATAATTGTCTGATCAGAAGACTTAGAACATTAGCTGTTTAATTTGAGAAACCAAAGCCTAAAAACAAACATAGTTTGGAAGACAGTCGAAACAAAGACCGAGAGACTTTGAAAAAGGAGAAAGAAATTAATTAATAGAGTCCAGAATGAGAAAGAAATTATGCCCATTTTAATTTGTACGACGTTTGTGACTTTAATTGATAGATTAGACACTAAACTCGCATAAATTATAAATGAAAGGCATGTGTTGTTCCAAACAAAAACTTAGTGGAAATCAAATTCTTGAATGTTGGACTATATTTTCTTCGAGGACTTTATTCGAATGGCATATCCTAAGCTTGTATTATATTCTTCGAGGATTTCATTTTCTAAGACTAATGCTTAATTTTCACTTTATACTACTATTATATATATATATATATATATATATATATATATATATATATATATATATATCTTGGTGTGGTTGTTTATTATTCCCTAATGTATGTTTGGTTAGTGAGAAAATATTGTAAGAAAATGGATTGTTCAATTAAATTCTCATGGTTTCCTTCCTGTCAGTGTCAACTATGTCTTGCTTAGCGTCGATGTTGAGCTCTAAATCAGTCCTGTTATAGGCCTTGGCCCAAAATGCATGGTCACCACCATGCTATTTGGACCCCGACGTCCTACCCAAACAGGCCATACTCTGTACCACAAAAAAATCTCCAACTCTCGGCACACACCTTAAAGCACTTTTTTAAGAGTGATTAGGAAAAAAATTGATTTTTTTTTTTTACATTTTTTTGATGTTTTTAAATCGTTTCGATGTCAAAAATAATTTTTTAAAAATAAAAAACTTCATTTTGATGTATTTCTAAGTTAAAAACATTTTGAATCACCTTTGCTATCATAATCACAAACAAACAAGCCTTAAGTCCTGAACAAGACGTCCAAATACTGTATGAACACAAATGTTTTTATGTTTTATTAACAAAAATCTAAAACGCATAGGATTTTTACTGTACATGAATGCATTGTGGACCAATAGACAATTACCTATTGACTTGTTACTGTACATGCATACATTGTGGACCAAGATACAATTAACTATAGACGACACTGTAGCACCCTAGGAGGCGTTCCTTTCCTGTGTTTTTAGTCAAGAATTGTGGCTGGTTGCTATGGCCTTCTTCGCCAAAACCTGCTAGGTCTAGTTTTGGTAGCCAGACCCAACGCTGTTGGGTCTGGTTGACAAGCCGGACCTAAAACACTTTTAAAAAATACCAATAGTGTTGGATCCTACCTCACTGTGGACGATACTTCAAAAAAATATTATCTTAATATATTTTTTGAAAAATATTTTAAGATATTTTTAATTTAATTTTTTTCCTCTTGAATTTTTTTTCTTTTGTCTTATTGATTTTTTTTATACTATAAAGAGGAAATAAATTAATGACTTTTTTTATATATTGTACAACAATTGGGTGATGATAAATTTTTTTTCATTTCAGGTTGGGTTGAATTTTCTTATTAAAGCATATTTGTTTTTGCATTTCAAAAATGTTTAGAATAAATTTTGAATTTTTTTTATTGTTTTTTTACTTCAAATTAATATTTTTGATGTTTTTATATATATATTTTTTTAAATATTAAGATTGAGTCTAGCTAGGCTGCCAGACCCAAGAAGAATATATTAAGTTGGGTTCTGCCCAGCAGGACCCATTCGAGGTGGGTCATGTCCTAGAAAAACCCAAAATAGCTCTGGGTCCTGTTGCAGCTGGACCCATCAAACTTGGCTCCTGCTCTGAGCAGGACCCAATGCTTTCAATTTTTTCTCTTTGCTTTTATAATGTTGGGTACGACTTCCCAACATGACCCAATAACTTTGGGTCCGGTTGCCAGACCCAATGCTTTTGGGTCTAGCTTGACCACTGGGCTCAAGATACTTAAAAGATTCTCTATAATTTTTATTTTTTTATATTTAAAAAAAAATTGTTATTAACCCGTTACGAAGCTTGAGTCAGCATGCTAGTGTGACACTATATTTTGTATAAGTAAACATTTTTATTCAAGGTTGACACTATATTTTTTATGATCAATAGTCAACATTGCAAACACAAACCACTTTCCATATAAATTGGGTGTTTATTTTTTTAATCAATGATAATTTCTAATTAACATATCACCCATAATCACCTATTAAATACATCGATAGAATACAAGGTATTATAACTAATGATATACACCAATATTTTTACTAATCATGAAACTCACCATATTTTGAGGTGAGCATGATCAAGGTCTATAAATATCTTTGGTCACCAGATAAACAAGATAAATTATAATTTTCTCAATTTACTGTCAAGTTTCTCGTATAATTTTTTCTCATACACCTACTATTTTAAGCATTGGAGAGTCTCTTATTCCATGAGAGACTCGTTTTTCAGGAAAACTTTCAGTTACTGATCAAGTGTATTTTAGCCCAAAATCACAATCTATATAAAGCTCATTTTTCATGTGAAGTTTTTGACGAATTCATCAAAAGTGATTCATAATTAGTAAGAGTAATTATTAGTTAGACCTTTCAATTAAGACACAAACTTGAGGTTATTAGTAGGACAACCTGTTTGATAAGAAGTAATCCTGTTTATTTTTGCATTTCAAAAATATTTTTGAAAAAAAATAAATTTTTTTCTTTGCTTCAAATTAATAATTTTTTGGGTGTTTTCATATTATTTTAATGTGCCGAAATCAAAAATAGTTTTTAAAAAATAAAAAATAATTATTTTGATACATTTTCAAATAAAAAACACTTTAAAAAACAACCACATTTACACTATTAAACACACTCTAAAAGCCCATACAATTTAACCCATATGTATAATGAAACAAATTTGCGTTGTGTAACTTTTAAGACGCACATTTACTCTCTGTTAGCACTAATTCATGTCTTTAACACCTTTTTTTTTTTTTTTTTTGAGTGTGTGTGTGTGTAGTGACTGGGCATTATAGTTGAACATTATATATATATATATATGGTATTATAAAAAAATTAGCCGCCATCATTTTTAATTTGCCGACGGTATATATTCAACCACACCGACTTAGACAAGTATAATCTGTAGACATATGATTATAAAAAAGAAAGAAAGAAAGAAAAATTATAGAGATACCATTTTTTTTTTTTTTTGGATTCGAGGAAACCTCACCTTCTAGAAAGTGTATTTTGTAGGTCCAGGTGAGGAAGTAAAAAAAAAGATAGGAAATGATACACAAAGGAAAGAACAAAGAAACAGTAACAGAGAGAAGGAAAGAAAAAACAATGGATACGAGACAAACGATCCAAGTCTATGCACATCTTGCAGGAGGGAGGGTTCCATGAAGCTGAGAAAAAGAATCATTTCTTGCTGTAATATATATTTGACGGTATCATCATTGCATGGTCAAACTAACAATTTTAATTTATTTGTAATTTTTTACTACATATGTATTGCTGACTTCGAATTCAATCTTATCGTCGTTGACTTGCTTATATATCGCGCAATCATACAAGAAATAAGATATATGTGGAGTTGTAACTCCCCCATCCATATATATATATATATATATATATATATATATATATATA
>Ga0325410_1003066_pt1 | contig 18760 bp, 11 predicted proteins | sample PopdelMetagenome_16_FD_206182 | JGI IMG/M metagenome (GOLD analysis project Ga0325410, IMG submission 206182) | Populus deltoides microbial communities from Bellville, Georgia, United States - Xylem-PdIQD-R3 | ecosystem: Host-associated > Plants > Phyllosphere > Stem > Wood/Secondary xylem... | reverse complement strand
TCACTCCTAAGAAAATTGCTTATCTTTGAATTAAGGATATTTTTATCAATTTCACATCATAAATTAGTCGTTATAGGATTGTCTTTATGATTATTTTAGATCAATGTTGTTTTTATGTTAGTTTGTTTGATTGATGCTGTTGCTGTGCTGTATGTTTGAAGATTATGAGAGGGAAATGGTGTAAATGACGTTAATGCTACTCTATAAGAATTGAAACTATTTACAAAATTTGCTGAGAGGTCAGCGTTAGCTATAGGTGATGTTTTATTTGACTAAGGTGAGTATTTGAGTCAATTTATGTATATTTTAATATATTTTATGTATTTTAAATTTAATAATTATATAAATTTTTAACAATTCAGAGAAAATTCAAATTTATAATTATTAAAAAACAAACTTAAAATCTATTCAATTGAGTTTTACTTCAAAAATTTTCCAGTGATGTTTTATTTAACTGGACTACTAGTTTCCTGGGTAAATATAATTTTGCTTCCAAGTAGTTAGTGGTTCGAGAGTGTAGTGTGAATGATGTTTTTTTTTTTAAAAAAAAAATTACCTTTTAAATATTAAAATGATTTGAAAAGTATTAAAAAAATTAAAACAAATAAGCTTTCCCCACTAACAATTTAGTTTTTCGATTACTGAGTTTCTTTATGGCGGTGTTTGGTTTTTGACTCGGGCTACTCATTTTCTTTATTTGATTTTATGCGTCATTGAATAAGATCGCGTTTGACAGTGTGGTTGCGGTTGCTTTTCAAATAGCTTTTCGTGCTGAAATACATGTTAATGATGTTTTTTTATTTTTTAAAAATCATTTTTGACATCAGCACATCAAAACGATCCAAAAAGTACAAACCGCACTCAATTTTAGCAAAAAAAAAATTCAAAATTTGACGAAACGCAATGTCAAACACTGCCTAAAACGGGGTATTTTCCATTGAACACTTTCTCGATCCCTCGGCCTCTTTCGTTTGGCTTTTTAAAAATATTTCTTAAAAAAGTTAAATTCTTTTATTTTTTATTAAATTTTTTGGTATTTTTATCATTTTAATATATTAAAAAAAAAACACAACCACAAATTCAAATAAGTTCTGTTGATGGCTATGTTCTGATTTTGCTAGCGGACAACCAATTAAGTTACATTTATGTTTTCTTTTCGTTTCTTAAATTTCAGTTTCATTTGCAGTCATGAGTCATGACCTTTTGGCAGTCATGTCTTTTCAACGATTGTTTGCTTGCCACGTTTCACCTCCATTCATTTTCTAATCTGCTGGGTGTCATGATTTGTTTTCTTGAGAGGACGTCATCAGACAAATAATTGTTCCTTCCCTTCCTCTTTCATTGCTAAAAAAAAAAAAAAAACATGTCAGGGAGCCATGAAAATAAAAACTACTCTCTCTTTAAGATTTCAACTCTCTGTTTCTTCTCTTTGAAAAATGACTTGAAATTCTTATGGGAAGGAAATTGTTTTGGAAGCTTGATCCTTCATGTAATCCATTGGATTTCAAATTATCTTCTACCTTCTTTGTGATTGCCTATCCCCCCGTCTCTCTCTCTCTCTCTCTCTCTCTCTCTCTCTCTATATATATATATATATATAATGGGTTTTTGATTTTTAGGTTTAATAAAAATCTTGCATAAATCAACTGAAAAAATCCATATAGCGTCACAACAATCAATCGAACTTTCCATATTCACAAGCCCGATTGAAAGGATGAGATCCACGGGGGAAGAGTTGCCGCTGCTACTGGCGTCGCCAACACACAAATCCACGGCCAGGCAGGCAAGATAAATGAACCACGTGTTCCTGATGGTGGAGCTGGTGGTGTAAATTCTGTCGCAATTCTGTCGTCAGCCCACCATTCTGCGTCCTGTGGTTTTGGAGGAGTCAAATTGAATTTTATTGGATATGAGCTATATATATACATAACTTTTCTCTTTTTATTCATGATGTTTTATTTAGAAGGGAGTGACACAGACAAGGCATTCGAGTATGGTAACTTGATTTGCTATATGGTCTTTTTATCAGTTGAATACTGACTAATTACCAGCAGAAGGCCTAAAATCACAAGTGCACAATTGTTGATTGGAGGCAAGTGCCCGATGTATAGTGATTGGCAGTTGGCACTTTCACTCCAAGGAGGCAACGGCCCCCTCTTACGAATCAAGTCGGCAATGATTACACGCAAATCCCAATAGATAGATCAGGAAAAAAAATAAAAATATATATATATATATATATATATATATATATATATATATATATATATATATTATGCACGTATTAGAAATAATATATAAAAGTAAATATTTTGTGTTTTTAAAATTAATTTTCATCTATACAAAACAAAAAAAACCATGAATTGAAATAATATCTTTATAAATTAATTTCAAACAAGATAATAAAAAAAACTTCATCCAAAAAAAATTTGCACAACTCATGGTCTAAGTCGTGAGACCATAATAAATAAATAAAAATAAAAGTGATCATATAACCAACTTTTTAAGAAAAATAAATTATATCAAATAATAGATTAGAAGTTCCATAATAGAAAAATCGCGAAGTCTAATTCTCGGCAAATCAAACGATGAAGGAAAAAATCGGAAAAAAAATTAATTATAGAAAAACATCCAAAACAAAAAATTATATTTAAAATAATGAGACTGAAAATTAAAATAAATAAATAAATTAAAGGACAACAAAAAAAAAATTCAATCAAGAATTAAATTAAAAATAAAAAAGATAAAAATAATCCCTGACAATTAACATTATAAAAAGTCAAAATCACTCTCAAAATCAAAGTACCCTAAAATTGTAATTTAATTGCCGCAATTAACACCCCCCCCTACATACACAGTGTTTCCGACATTTTTGTTATATATATGTGTGTGTGTGTGTGTGTGTGTGTGTGTGTGTGTGTGTATCATTTCAATGAAAGAGGACTCAAAGACAAAGGTCAGTACATTTTATAAGCAGATGGGCTCTAAGCCCGAAACAAAGGTCTCCAAAAACAATCAGATTAAACAGCAAATTTTAAGAACAAAATATTTTGTAATTTGTAAAAACTGTTTATTTTTTTGTTTTAAAAATATTTTTATATTTTTTAAAATTATTTTTTATTTTTTAAATTATCTTTATGTGTTAATATTAAAAATAAATTTAAAAAATAAAAAAGTTTATTTTAATATATTTATAAACAATTATTTTTAAAAAAATAACCACAGGATACTTAGTGACTATTATTATTTTTTTTGCTATTACCAAACTCGATTCCCAAACAGCAAAATTTGCCTTCGATCTTATCCAAAAGACATATCAATCCCTTCACAGTGCAAACAAAAAAGAAACTTCGTCACGAGAACGACAGCGAGTGATGGAGCAGCATCTTTTCTGTCCTGGGGCTTTCATTCATTCATTCATTCATTCATTCTCGCAACGTCTTGCCCAGTTCCAGAAACCCACCAGCTTTTTAATGTCTTCCTCAGCTTCTCGCCCTCTTTCTGGTTTTGTAATCATGATATAAAGAACGAATTTTAATTTTACTGCAAAGGTGATTTTTTATTTCTGGTTAAACACCGTGTTCTGATTCTCTCTATCTCTCTCTCTATCTACTAGTTGTTGTCGCTGGCTAGTTTTTTGTTTTCCTTTTTATCCATTCTTGCTGATGTTGTGAGATGATTGGGAAATGGGAACTCATAAGTCATACCCTCACATCAACTGATCAATAGGACCATTGGAATGATTGGTAGAATATTTATAGAACCTTTTGCTTGTGCCTGTGTTTGTGTTTTGGCGCAGAACTGGCTGATCAGCTGTTGGTTAGTGAAATTTGATCTAGTATTTTTATTTGACTGACACTGGATTTAGATCGATCGGCTGAAATAAGACACGACCTTTATTAATTTTTCAGCATTACAAAGTTGATATTTTTTCTTGAAAAAATAGGAGCTTTGGATATTTTCTGAATGATCATTTGAATATATTGTTGTGGTTACTAGATTTGGATTTGCAATTTACTCTTTTTTGGTGGTTGTTGGAATTGTAATGGCTGGCAAACTAGGTATGAGATGCGGTGCTGGTAGTTTTTGGCATGGTTGATTAGTCTATTTGTAAGTTTTGATCTCATTTGGAAGTTATGTTTCAATATAGTAGTTTTTTTCTTTTTCGGTGATTGATGATATGGCGAAATTGAGTGTCTCATATTGCAAAATTTTGATTTTTTTTTTCTTTTCTTTTCAGGAGACCCTTATATCATCCAGGAGGGAACGGTGGATTTTTTTTAGACATATTACTTGAGCTGCAAATGGTTGATTAGAATACAGAACAATGTCAGCTTACGCCCATCAAATGGAGAGGGAGTTCTCAGCTCAGAGTCTCTCCAGTAGAGGAGTTTCTGGTATGTGCCCCCATTTCTTAATTTCCCTGTTGATTGGTATCTGAGATTGATTGTTGCAAGCATCCACACAAACAGCTCTGCATCACTGAAAATACCTCAATGATCGACCTAATTGTCATATTTTCTGAACTGAGGTTGCAACCTTGGAGTGTCTTAATTAAATTCAGTGACTGTGTGGTTATCATGCTAAATCCAAATACCAGACTTATTGCATGAAAAAAAAAACAGAGATCTATGACAGAGACTATCTTCTTCATAAGGAGGTACCAGAGAGAAGAGAATGCATGTGATGGAGACTGAGGAAAGTCATTTTGTGGATTTTGGAGAAGAAACCAATCATAGTGTATGAAATACTGTTTATTGGTGCAAATATTCTTGGGAATGAGACGAATAAAATTGAAATTCCTATTAGGCTGGCTTATTCCAAGGATCTTCCATGAGTCCTTGACTTTTGACATTGCTCATGGATGAATGGAAAGGCATAATCACAATGATATCTCATGATTTGACACACAGGCTATTGATGTTTTGACGCAGAAGGGCAAAGCTGATTCAAGAAGAAGAGATTCAGACCAGCAATGAATGTAGCTATAACTTATAAAAGTTGTTTTAGCATCAGAGAGTTTGGATCCATGTAAAGTAGGATTCAGAAAAATATTCATGTGCCCAACTCTAAGTAGTTTGGGAGGCAGCTGGGATGTAGTGAAGAGCTTTTATGGTAATCGGTTGATTTATATGAAACTTGGCTCTCTGGATGGTGTACCCATCCTTTTCCTCTTTATACACTTACCACACGAAATAACATTTAATTGGTTGATGGATCTTCTTGCAGATTTTTATTGGTTGACCTGTAATAAGTCTTAAATTAGGACTAGCATCCCTCTTCATTTGTTTTTCTCTTTTCATTTTGCTTGAGCATTTATACCTCTATCTTCTTTGACACAGAGATGGGAAGCCATTATGTGGCGGAATCAGGGTTCTACATGACATCCTTTGCAGCAACAATCTTCATCGCTTCCCTTGTAACTGTTGGAGTTTTAATGACCACCTTGCTGGTTTCTCTAGCCGTTATGTTACAATCCTGCCAGGATAGGAGTAAAGGAGTTATTGAGATCCAAAAATTAAGTCATGATTACAATTACTGCAAGATGTTTGCTTTGCATGCAGAACTCAACAGCTTGGGACCAGATGACTTCCCTTCAATGTGCACGAGTCTTGCCGTTCAGCACAATAAAGGAGGAGCATATGAGAGAGATTTAAATGCTAGTCTGCTCATGATTGAGAGATACTTTGACAGTCTTCTGCCTTTACATGACGCTCTAGATGTGGTATTGATGGACATTGACGACATATTTCCATCAAATATTAGTTATACTTCTCTATTGATGAACAGGTAATTTCATTGGAGCCTTCACCTGCGTGCACATTTCCTAGTGGTCTGTTGCAAAAACTCAAAAGGTGCTCTTGGGGGTTCATATATTGGCTCACTAACTCAGATAGCATTCCTTCTTCAAATAAGTTGGTCCTCCATAAGTGCCTGTTCAAGCTGTGATGTTTTCATTATGCCCTCTACTCATTCCTTTCTGATTCAAAGATATCGATTTCTGTAGTGATAGATACTTCCATGACTTCTCTTGGACACTATCATAGCATTGTGATTATCATTTGAATTGCCATTTTAATTTTTATGGTGCAGAGTCCGTGATAATGGCTGTATTGATTGTTTTCAAGAGGAAAAGCATCTGAAGCAAATACTGTGTCTCAGTTTATACACAAAACTTCAAGCTAGTGGGTGGTCGTTGATTTTGTTGTCAAGAAAGCCAGAGAAACAAAGGAATGCCACCATACAGCACCTAATTTCTGCAGGATACAGGGGTTGGTCCTCAACGATAATGAGGTACTATTCATGTGTCTTCTCTGAATAAAATTAATTAATTCACCAACTAACAACCATTTAAAATGGAATGATTTAGCTACAATATTAAGCTCTTGTTTTTTGGAACTGTACCGCATCATCGATGATATGGTAGGGTAGTACTCATTGGAGATGCTGAAATGTGTCAATATATATGTATTGTGAGCCTGAAGATGATAGGAGGGGGTTTGTGTCTTAATCATGGTTTCTGTTTGCTTAGTTTCCAGGTGGGACGTCCACTTGTTTGAAAACTTATGAAGACAAACAATTACTTCATTAAGCCAATTTTGTTGAACATTATCCATTTGTGGAATGCCTCCTTTTTGTTTAGGAATATTTCTGTGTGTTTAATCTCATTTCGCAAGTTTCCTCTAGATGAAGATTCTTTTCAACTTAGTTTGCAGTTCAATCCAATTTGACATGGTTTACAATTTGAGTTCGAATTTGGTTTCCATGTATAAAATTTGCTCAGAGAAGGCTTCCTACTGTCACTTCATCAAATTCTGAAAGACAGTTCGTTAAGCAGACCATGTACAGTGGTTTGTACTTGTACTTTGACATTTGACTAACCATATCATTTCATCACTCTTGCAGGTCAGATAATGAAATAGAGATTGATAGCCGTGAATATTTCTCAAGGCGAATGGTGGCAATGCAGAAAGCAGGCTTCCGTATCTCAGGTGTAATTAGCAGCCAGATGGATGCTTTAACGAGTGCGTCTTTAGGACACCGTGTTTTTAAGCTTCCAAATCCGGTTTATTACAATTTTGAGCATCACACAGGGAACTCCCGTGTGCTGGAATAGATAATGGTCCAGGGTTGTATCATTTTACGTGCTATTATGTTTTGAAGGTTTGCCATTCTTTCATTGTGAAGTCAGGTGTCAGCCATATCGGGACTATTTGGTTCTGCTTCAGTGTTGTTGTATACAGATATTTATATCGTCTTTTTATAGAACAAATTTCGTCTTTTTTTTTTTTTACGCTTTTTTTCGTCTAACTGGTGAATTGCCGAGCTTTGGTTTCAGCTACAACTGCCTGGTTAAGCTGTTCTTGGCCAGAAGAAGATTGCTGAATTTTTTTTGCAGTTTCTGGGCTTGTTGATACATTATTCATGTATGGGGAGAGCAGACAGAAATTAAATGGGAACGGACCTGCTGCACATTTCTCTGAGGGCTGGAAGAATAATATTGAATAAATATATTTTTTTATTAAAAAAAATGTGTTCAGCTACGTGGCATGGTCTAATTGTTACAATGATTCCCGTTGAAGCACAAATAATGGATGAATAATTCGAAAATAATATATGATTGATTTGTATATAAAATAAAAAAGGAAAGAAAGATATTTCTTTGACTACAGAAGCAAGGGGTACATTTCAACAAAATAATGGGTGGAATTTAGTGGGAACTAGAATAGCTGGTTAGTGTTTCGCTTGCTTTCAGGTTATAATAATTTTAAAAAATATATATATAAAAAAATTATGCATGCATTGCTAATATTTTTTTTTATATAAATAAAATTTTTAAACTAATAAAAAAATAGAAAAAGTCAGATATGAGTCTCACCTGAGTTAAAAAGCCCATGCATGTCTAAATATTTTATTTTATTACTTGCTTACTTTTTTTTAAGTCACATGTTGGTGTTTAAAATCAAAGGATGGATTTTGTGGTCTAAAATTCTATTTTTAAAATATTTTTCATTCAAAATTATCATAAAAATTAATATTAACCACCCATTAATTCTAAAACACTTAAAAACAAAAATCAACTTAATTTTAAAAATTAAAATCAAACCTAATCTATTGTTCCCACCGTGTTTAGAGGAAAAACACTATAGTCGAACTTTTTTCGTTGAATAAAATTCTTTGATACTGGGCTTGGCATTTTAATTATTGAAATTATAATAACCAACAACCTTTTTTTTTTCATTGTTTCTGGCAATTTTTTTTCTCAATATAAGAATTGAAAAATAAATTTTTATACCAAAATAAAAATTATATAAATTTAGAATGAGTCATATTTTTCTTGTGTTTTAATTTGTTTTTTTTTTCCAAGCCTAATTTTATCTAATTACACTACAAAAAAAAAATCAATTGCAAGAGGGAAAAAAGTTTGGAAATGAAAAAAAAGGGTATATTATATTAGTTAATTCTACCATTTGAATCATGAATCTGCATTAAGATGTCCAGGAGCTTAGATCGATGAAAAACATCAAAACAATTCCAGTCAGCTAGAATTTACTCATTATTATTCACAACAACTAAAAGAAAAACCGTAATGATAGTAAACTGCTCAAATGCATAGTTAAAGGAATCCACAAAATGCCAGTAAGAGAGAATATTGCGATGCAATTACTCAACAAATCACAAGATAGTGAAAAGCCTTACCCAAATCCCATAAAACGTATAGCATTAATTAATTGTTGTCTCGGGGAGATTAAATTACCGTCAATTCAACTGCTTTTAAGGTTTTTGGATGCGCTTTTGGAAAGTCGAAGATGATGTGCCTTTGTGTATCGCATCATCTAAACAAACAATCTCACGCTGTGCAGATAAATATGGCTGGCAGGGCATCTGTGCCCTTGGTTGGTGCTTTAATGCTCTAATTCAAGGTACTGATTAAACAAGCTCTATCAATTTAATCAACCTAATGAACAAAAATTTCCCATCACATGAATCATCAGGCATTCTTTATCTGGTAGTAGTAACAATAATTTGAATTCCTTTTGTCATGTATCTGATGTAGACGATCAAATGCTTATGGATTCCGGCACGATGATGCTTATGAACAATCAATCAACCATTAATTCTTTCTCGTGCAGTAACAAAAAAAGTGCCATAGATCAACCATTGCATGAAACTCAACACCACTTTGCGCTACAGCTTTCTAAACAACAAATGTGTAGAAACAGATTATGGAATTCCAAATTTCCAGTCACTACAAATTTGAGATGTACGTAGAACAATATTAAAGGCCTTACAAGAAATCTTATCTAATCGAATCTACAACAACTCCTTACACGTTGTGACTTCCCCTCCCAAAACACAAACTAAATCTCATGAAAAACCCATCATTTGTCAACATCAAATGGGCTATTTGAAGAAATCTAAACTTCTTAGAATCAACTCCTACTTACTATTATCTCAACAACAGTAAACAAAAAACGTGTGCAGTACTAGTTAACCCTATCCATCCAACAGAAAGCAGAAACCAGGAACAAATTAACCCTATTTTCCATTTAGCTCTCCAACATCAGTACTAAACAAAGCTGTTTACTTAAATCCCAGTACTCCACCAAACAAACCAGGAGAAATTCCCAGTCACCCAAATCCACTAAACAAGAAAGCAACCAACCAATAACCACCATACCAAGCATACATGCATCGAAAGCACCCTTCCCACACCAATTCCACCACAACCAGAGAACTCAACATGATACTTTTTACTCATATTCGCATACAAAAGCCCCCAATTTCTAGTCCCTTGTTTCACATTATCCTTATCCATCAACTCGAATATATAAGCCTGTGAAACCCCTTCTTTCCTTAACGGGGTGCCCACCCCAGACCTTAAATGCCCAACCAAACCCCTAATATACATCTCGGCATACTCTAGCTTCGCATCAACCTCAGTTTGATCTCCACCGGTACTCGGCCACCCAGTCTCCGCCACTATCACCGGAAGGTTCTCATGTCCGGCCACCGCAAGTGCACTTACAACCGCATCCACCATCATATCGAAAAGATTCCAGTATCTAACTCCAGTAATCAAATCATCTCTAAAATTGAATGGATGCTCTTGAAACAAAGCAAACCCTAATGGAATCTCAGAGTTGATCCTATACAAGTTATACGGATAAAGATTCACCAAGAACGATGAATTTGTATCTTCCAAGAACTGAAGCAATGGCTTTATCAATAATTCCCCAAGCGGTTCTTGGAAAGTACCAGAAGAAGGTGGAAACGGCGTCGTAATAACGTTCACGAAAGAGAAAGTCGTGGAGACTGAGATTTTTTTAATCCCGAGGTCACGGAGTGCCAGGTACACATTCCTGATTGCAGGAAGTAAAAAGGGAGACAATTGCGAGACGGCATCGTCTCCAACTGAAATGAGAGAAATCTTCGAGCGAGGGTAGAAAGGGAGGACGTGACCGTAAAGCCAGCGGGCAGCGAGTGAGCGGTTGGCGGCGAGAGGAGGGAGGAGGGAATTAGGGATGGAGAGGAAAAGAGAGGTGTTGGTGAAAGCGAAAGAGCGGATTAGGTTAGGATCGGGGTTTGGGAGGCGGAGAGAGTGGATGTTGAGGGAGGAGAGAGCGGAGAGGACACGATCCGCTGGGAGGGAGGGTGTAGAGGAAGGGAAAGGCCGCGGCGGCGAGGTGTAGGTGACGCCCAATGTGGTGGTGGTGGTGGTGGTGGAGACGGAGGGGGAGGGAGGGAGGGAGGTGGCGGTGGTGATGGAAGGGAAGAGTGTGAGGGAAAAGAAACAGAAAGAGAGGAAGGAAACGAGAGGATTCATGGTTTCTAGAGAGAATTTTTTTCAGGGAGAGATAAAGATTGTTGAGGAATGGAACGGGTGTTTGTTACGTGAACAATGGCGGGATATTTAGTTGGGACTCTCGGGGTGCGCAACGCGCACCGATGTGGGTGGTAATGTAGCGGGAAAGTTTGAAAGGTGAGGGTAGAGGATGCCACGTAGGGTGAGTCTGGAGACGCACCAGGCGAAAGTTAGTTGGGTTTGTTGTTTGTAACGGTTAAACTGGGCGGGTCAATTCATACTCTCTCAGTTGCAGATGCCAGATATTAGCAGGGGTTTAGATTGATGAAATCTGATTTGTACACGTGGTCGTTTTAACAGAGTGTACGGTGGTTGCTGCTTATGACGGAGTTTCTTTTTGGGCGGAACTTTTTTTTTTGATGATTTGATTTCATGGGAGCCCATGAGGCTCGTGGAGGAAGTAACTTAAGTCCATATATTACAAAGACTTAAGCCTTGAATCCATATAATATTAACCCGTCCATTGTCCAATATATTAATACTTGGACCCGTATTCTGCAACGAGTGAGACAATTTTTAAAAACAAATTATATATACAAATTTTTTAATATATTATATACAAATTTTTTAATATATTTTTAAACTTAAAAAAATAAGTGTAATTTAAATTTTTTATACATATATGTTCTCAAATTAATCAACAACCATGTGTGTTAATAAAAAAAAATTATTAATAATATCTAAAAATAAAACTGGAAAAAAATCAAAAAATGTATATATAAATCAAAAAATTTAATATTATAAGATAGAATATTTAGTTAGTTGTGTTTATTGAATTTATTTAAATTAATTTAATATTAAAACTAGACATGCATGTTAAATTGATTAAATAAAAATAGTGAAAAAAATATCATGTAATGTTGTATATATTATAAATATAATTTAAAAATAAATATTTTTTATTTTAAAAAGTAAGGTTCTTGTATATATACAAAAGATGGAAAAAAATTATAAATGATCTAAAATAATCTTTTCAAAAATGAAATACGCACAAGTAAAAAAAATCTTTATTAGTAAAAGTTAAATAAGAAGAAAAAAAATCACAAATGAGGGATATTAATGGAAAGATGAATTTGAACATCATTAATATATATATATATATATATATATATATATAATATTAAAAAAATCAGTATCAAAAAAAAATAGCTCAGGTGTTGTGACTTAAGTTGTCAAACCAATCTGTAACCCGGAGCATGAACTCAAACAAGTTCAATAATTTTTTTCCCTTAATTTTATACTCAATCTTGAAAAAAAATAGCAAAAAAGAGCTTAAACTCACAAGCCTATAACCCAACACTTCACTCATTACAACAAAGAGCCTATGAGTGTTGATGGGCTTTCAAGCCTAGGCTTGTTTTTAATTATTTTTTTAAAAGGTTTGTTAGCTTTAATTTTTTTTTTTTAAATGTGATATGTTGTCAACAAGTTCAAATTTTAATCATCATAATGGTGATTGAAAAATTAAAACCATAATTTTTTTGAGCAAAAATATCCTAAAATTTAAGTTATTTCAATCCAAAAATACTTTATCAACACCCTTGTAATATCAACAAACCATTCCATCAACTTCAAATACTTATGAAATGACAACAAAACCCAAAATCAAATAAAATTAGTTTTGACTTTCTCGATTTAGACATGTTTTTTTATACAACGTCGTTGATCTAAACAACCACAATGAAACTTATCTCATTTATAGGAATCTATGAACACAAAAAAAAAAAATAATAAACTATTCTAGTAGTTGAAAATAGAGTGAATGATGATATCTAACAACCTCTTCCTCTTTGCTTTCTTTATGGAAGACAGGAAAATAACACTAATAAACTTGTGTATTAAAAAATGATTTTAAAACAATTTAAAGATACCTAAATTACACAAATTGATTTAATAAAATCAGTGCTGTTTTGTAGTTTTGAATTGTTAAGATTTTATATACCGTCCAAGTAATACAGAGTGTTCTCTTGTTAAACTACGACGATGCCAGATCTGTTTATACACACCGTGTTTAAAAATAAGGAAAAAAGCTTACAGGATTTTAATTAGAAAGTTGCACGTCCATGATTCCGATTTATTTATTTTTATTTAATATCGTGAACAACATACAATAAACGTGTGAAAATCATGATGCAATTAAAAGCGTACCGAGCAACTGTAATCTGAATACTATACTACTTGGGAAAAAAAAAGAAAAGAAAAGAATAACGTACTAGACCGATACTAGTAATCATGCACGGGGGCTTTGCCGAATCCATGGGCAGGCGAGAGACAACCTGGCGAGCTCGGGTAGGATTCTCTTCCGGCGAGTCAGTTGAATAATTCAAATAGATCCACCGGTGACATGCATAATTCAAATGCTCTGAGAATTCCATTTTTTAAATAATATAAAAACCAAAAGAGAAGATGGTAACAAACATTTTACATCTGTCCACTCTCTGAAGTCTGAATAACTGATTGCCAGGCTAAGGGGGCATCAAGTGACAAGCCGACCAAATTATTTTTCGTGCTTTTTGAGTAATAAAAGTTTATCATCCTTGGGAGTAATTATAGACATGCTTGCTACGCCATGTGAAGGTGTCGCCGGGAGGATTTGAAGATTTGACATCCATATTTTCTTTAATTTCCAATTTGCTTCGTTGCACCAATGAAAAATTCCCTCAAAGAAAAAGAACTATGCCGTGTTTTAAAAAATATGCTTAGCTTAAAAAAATATAAATAAAATTAATTTTTATTTGATTATTTTAATATGTTAATATAAAAAATAAAAGGTTAAAAAAAATTATTTCAATATATTTTTAAGTAAAAAATATTTTAAAAAATACTTTTTACTACAATATCATTTGTTTTTTTTTAAAAAAATTTCAATAGCAAAAACTATTTGTTATCTAAAAAAAAAAAAACAAGAATATAAGATATGAACTTTTGTGCAAGCCAGCCAAGGTGATCAACGCCAAGAATCCAGTGCACATGCCATAATCAGCGGTTAAAAAATCAATAAATTTATATTAGTTGCTGGTAGTTAATGGGGGCAGGAGCCACTCCCATCTTATCTCATAACAAGACATTTTTGTTTTAAATTTAATAAATCATTTGTTTTATATAAATTTTTTTTAGAATTGTGGTTATAATTGTTTTTTAAAGTATTTTTTACTTGATAATGTATCAAAATAATATAATTTTTTATTTTTTAAAAATTATTTTTAACATCAGCACATCAAAATAATTTAAAAACACTAAAAAATATTAATTTAAAATATAAAAAAATAAAATAAAATTATTTTTTTTCAAAAACACTTTTAAAATATAAAAACAAAAAAACCACAATATTCTTAAGTTTTGAACCCGATGTTAATACTATGCTTTATTTGAACACATAGTTAACGATACTATTGAATAATTCTTCAATTAAATCCCTCATTTAATTAAATATTTGCCTCCATACATTTAAATTATGGTCCGAAATTTATTTCCAAATTGGGTAATTAGGTAACATGAAATTAGATGGAGACTTAATTGCAAAATATTGTGTCAGGAGACACAATCGAGAACAGAGCAATAATTTGGACCTTTCTCAACATTTTTCACCACGCGCAGCGTTACCAGGGTAAATTAAAAAAAAAAAAAAAAACGCATGATGGGAGTTCGTTGAATCAGACAAACAAAAAGTGTCTGCGGAGCCCGTAGTGCAGGTGCTTCCAGCGAAATAGGTATTTCACATCAATCTTTTTCTATCAGTCTATGTAATATTTTTGTAATAATCTCTGAATTTATTTCTCTTTACATATTATAAATGTATTTAGAATTGAAATATTAGTTGTTTTTATAAGATATATTAAAATAATTTATTTTTTATTTTAATATATACAAAATTATAAAAAATAATTAATTAAAAAAACCCAAAAAAGTTTATTTCTCTTTACATATTATAAATGTATTTAGAATTGATTTAGAATTGAAATAGTAGTTGTTTTTTAAGATATATTAAAAATATATTTTTTATTTTTTTAAAACTTATTTTTGATTTTAATATATATATATATATATATATATATATAAATAATTAATTAACAAAAGTCCAAAAAAGTTCTTAAAATATTTTTAAACACAAAAACACGCCCCCTTCGCTGCATCCTCTCGCTGCAAAAAGCGCCCAATCCCCGCTCCCTTCGCTCGCCCCTTTATCCTTTAAAACACCCCTTTCACCCTTTCAACTCTTTCGCTTTCTTTTCATCTCTCGATTTACTACCTTTGATTCCCAGATCGAAATATCCCATCTTTACCGATTCTAATCTCAATTCGGTACGCGCCTTCTCTTTGTATTTTTGGCCAAACAGGTTTCACTTCATTTCAATTGCTGTTTTTTTTAATGCTAATCTTGTCTATTTCCTTCTGCTAATTAGCTCATTTTTTAAATTTATTAAATTTCTTGCATTTCTTTGAAGTCTTAGATCGGTTACCAATCTTGAAGTTTGAATCTTGAAGTTTATGTTTATTAATAAACACTTCTCTGATCTACCGTGCTTCATTTGAAAGTTCAACCTTTATCTTCTACGAGTCTTAACTGATACTGATTAATCTGCAAAGCTTCCACTGATTTGATGCATAGCTGATTTGGGGTTTTTGGATGGGCAGGTTATCCAAGGGAGTTAACAGGACAGTCATCAGATCTAGAGGGTATAGTTTATATAGCTAGAAACGATGTCGTTTACTGGTACCCAACAGAAATGCAAGGCTTGCGAGAAGACTGTGTATCCTATGGAACTTCTATCAGCAGATGGGGTTGCTTACCATAAAACTTGCTTCAAGTGTTTTCACTGCAAAGGCACGTTAAAGGTGCTTATACCTTTTCAATCTTTGACTTACCTTATTTTCTACAATTGTTTTGTTAATATAGTCAAGAATGTAGTTGGCAATGTTTATATCTACAACTGTTAGACTTGTTCATTACAGATAAATTGACCCAAGTGATTCGTTTTAGCTGCTAGGCAATGGCTTGTTTAACACATCGACCTGTTAAAGGTCTTTGCCTTTAACTAACTGAAGGGTACGATAAGCAGAATTTGATAGAACTCTTTTACTTATCAACTAGTAGTATATCATAGAGGGATTTTAGGGATAATTGCTTATGATCAACAGATGATTTTATACGTATTTTTTTGGGATTTTTTTAGAGGAAAATATTCATGTTATATACCCAGATTTTAATGGATGACTAGTAGATTATGTATTTCTTCGATTGGTGCTAATTAGGTTGTGCAATTTATGGTTTTTCAGCTAAGCAATTATTCTTCGATGGAGGGTGTATTGTACTGTAAGCCTCACTTTGAGCAGCTGTTCAAGGAGACTGGTAACTTCAACAAGAACTTTCTGTCACGTATGTTTCTCATTCTTGCCGAGATTGATTTCTTTTCGATACCTCTATGTTTTTGGTTTTTAATTTGCAATTTATTTCATTTTCAACAGCTGCAAAGTCAGCTGAGAAGTTAAATCCTGAACTGGTAAATGTTCCCTGCAACACTGTTTGTATTTGGCATTTATTTATAATTAGTGAATTTCATTTATGGATTTTGAAATGCTGTGGGTCGCTGATACTCTATGGCTGTGCTGTTTTCAGACAAGGTCACCTAGCAAAGCTGCTAGCATGTTTTCAGGGACACAAGAAAAGTGCGCTACTTGCGGTAAAACTGCTTATCCGCTCGAGAAGGTAAGAGTCAAAGATTTTCCAGATATTTCGTGGCATGCATGCTTATAAGGTTGCTTGATGGAACTCCAATCGTTAATTTTGATTGATTGGCTTGGTTGAGTTTTTCTTGTTCCAACGAGGCTGTCCTGTGAATGCTCATTTATGGAGCCTATATAAACAAATTAAATCTGAAGAAAAGGCTGGGGCTTGTTTGGGAAGTCAAAGTGGCGGGGCTACAGATTTAGAGAGCTAGGAATGACATGTAACTTAAATGCATCACTTAAGCTCGGGGTAATTTTATCTGACATCAATTTGGACTTTGTGAATTCAAGGAGGTCTTGTTTATGAAGTTCATTTTTTCTGGTGGACATTGATGGAGGAGCTCGTGATAACGACATTGATAGAATATGTCTCCTTATGACATACCCATGGAATAAAGGTTGCTCATATGTTATCTCAATTGACCATTTCAAGTTGTTTAGCATCTGATAAATCACAATTCGTAATGCATGCTCCCTGTCTACTGCCTGAAATAGCCAGTTGTTTATAGTGAGTCCAATTTTTCCTTTTCTTTTCTTTGTTGAGAAGAGCATAGTTATTTCTTGGTAGATGGTTTGATGATTGTGGTGCTATTCTACCAGTATTGTTATTATTATCCATCCACCTCCCAATCTAAGGTTTTAGAAACCTCGCCATTATTATCAGATGCAGCATCAGTTATTCCATTATTAGATTGGTGGTTGATAAAAAGCTTTTGAGGGAACAAAGGAGGTACCTTGCCTGGTCAGTTTCTTCCTAGTAAACTGGCACTTGGCTTGCTGAATGAGATTAATGGCCCCCAGCTCCTCGTGTTTTAGATGTTTCAAAACCAAATGCTAGATATTTCCAAGTATGTACCTGCTGAGCTGTTTGTGAAAATTGGTTGAATCTAAAATTCCCATGAAAATAAATTGCATCTCTTTTGATGTAGAAGTTCTTTAGTTTTCTTTGGTGCGAGTTCCATCTGTATATGCTAAAAAATACTCTGGAATCATAATAATTGCTCTGTTCTCCAAAAAACTACAGGTAACAGTTGAAAGCCAAGCCTATCACAAATCATGTTTCAAGTGCTCGCACGGTGGCTGTGCTATAACACCATCAAATTATGCAGCACTTGAGGGCGTATTGTATTGCAAGCATCACTTCTCCCAACTTTTCAAGGAAAAGGGCAGCTACAACCACCTCATCAAGTCCGCAACAATGAAGCGTGCAGCGGCTTCTGTGCCAGAGGCTTAAATATCTCCATTTGATATTTTATTTGTGTGGCTTTATCTACTTTTCATTGTGTTTTCCTTCCATGCCCTCCGATTTCCATTGGAAGGAGTAGGCAAAACTTGGTTTTGCCTTGTTTTTTCTCTCTTCCTTTCAGCCCAGCTATACTGGGCATGTTTGTTGTGTTTGATTGATAGATGGGTTTCAAATTCCCACAAATGTAAAATTACTTGCGGAGGAATTTCAATTGCAAATATTGGATTCTACTAGTGATTCTTACTTTTGTATCTTTTTACTGCAAAAATTCGGGAGGAAAGTGTTTCAGAATCTCATACACAACAAGCGTCTACTCTTGCTGAGACAGATAATTATTCATATGTTACGATAAATTTTCTTACTCCATCTGTCCCAATCTTTATCTGCAATCTTGTAATGATGTAAAACAAGAACCTTCAAGGAAAAATTCACTTGTAATTTGGGATGGAAGATGCTAGTGGAGTAGCTAGCAGTAAGGGCTGTTTAAAAAACCTCAATCTGAGACGTGGCCGGTCCCGATTAGTCCTTTCTAAAACTCCGGGTAACATTACGTCACTCACGAAAAACGGCTTTCTTTTTCAACCTCCGTCTTGACACTCTGATACCGTGAGCTGTGAAAAAGAATCAAGTATGAAAAATCAAAGAAAGCGCGATGGGGGAGCAAAAAATGTCGAATCAACACTCAGCTCTCCATGCCCATCTTAATTCAGTATCTGCAAGCCCTAAAATGTTTTGAACCTCTAATTTCTGCGTGTACTTGTGTTTAATTCAGGTTGTCCGAGACAATTTTAAGCTCTCTCTCAAAAAACCCCTACCCGCCGCCTGAAGGCGCACCAATCTCGATAAAATCTACTCTCGATAAAAAACCCTAGCCCTAACATTACTGCCATCACCGAAACACAACTTTTCAATCAAAGAAG
>Ga0325410_1003065_pt1 | contig 18762 bp, 15 predicted proteins | sample PopdelMetagenome_16_FD_206182 | JGI IMG/M metagenome (GOLD analysis project Ga0325410, IMG submission 206182) | Populus deltoides microbial communities from Bellville, Georgia, United States - Xylem-PdIQD-R3 | ecosystem: Host-associated > Plants > Phyllosphere > Stem > Wood/Secondary xylem... | reverse complement strand
TAGTGTCCCTTGATTGTTGATAATAGCGAAGGGAAGATTTAGACTAGAGTGCTCGTCCCTCCCTCACACTTGCACGCGTCTACCCATAGAAGCTGTCTTGCAGTAACTTTTTAGCAAGTAAATGGTCTCTCAAACTCAGACTACTGTACTCAGCAAACTCCACAAACATTCATCTCCTCTCGGAGGATAATTCAAATAGGAATAAAAATGAAAAATAAATTATTGTACAATGCGAGGGAGAATACATTCTCCACCAGATGTTTCCTCTGTATCTCCTCTTTTCCGCATATTCTACTCTACAAGTTATCTATGCATGCTTGCGTATATCATAGGTGCCGACATGCTAATCGCAGCATATGCATTGCACCTCTGTAACTGATTATCACAGGAGATCATCTCATCTCATCTCACAGCCTCTGGAGCAGAATTGCAGTAAGGTGTGTGCAAGCAAACCAACTTTGTACACATCAAACAGAGACTAGCAAACCCCACCCCAATTGCTAGCCCAAAACCCCCCTTCCGAGCATCCAACCTTACTCCTCTTCTAATTATGTTTCCAAAACTAGGGAGCAATCCACCACATGCAAAGACCATTACATGATCCAGACCACTGTAGTCAATTCCTGCAAGTATCGCTCCTATAGCAGATATTGGACCCACAAATCCAATTAAAGTTGCTGCTGCTAGGGCACTATGCCAGCTATCAGTAGCCCCAAAGATGCAACTAGCAACAGCTGCACCCCGAGGGAGTCCATGTAGAGATACAGGAAGGACCATGTGCCGACCAAGTCCATAAGCTTTTGGTGCAGCCACTCCTAAAGCCAGCCCCTCAGCCAATGCATGAAAGGCAACTGCTCCACATGACAAGAATGACTGGAGGGTGTGAACACTCACAGAAAAGCCATTTGCTGTAGGTAAATTATTCACCGATGCCTTTTTGCGACCTGCAAGTTTCAAAATGCTACAGCTTGAAACATGGACAAATGCTGCTCCCAGGGCAAGCAAAAATATGAGGGAGAAGAACCCCATCTTTGAAGACACGAGTAGCTGGAGAGGTCGCCAGGCGGCAAGGATAAAGGCAATGCCAGATGCTGCACCCATGAGAAGGGCATGCTGAAGATGGAATGCAAGAGCAAATACAACAAGAATGAAGCCACCAAGCAATGGCCCAAGACCAAAAAGCAATGAAACAAAGAAGCCTGAAGCATCCTCTGAACTGCAATATACAGGAATGAAATTAATAAATACAAGTAAATGGAAGATGAGCAAAACATGCAAAATCAACATAAAACCAAAGTGGCGAGGTTGCATTTAGGATTGGCATCTCATAATCTGACAAACTTCTAGGCAAGAAAGTGTTTCTTTGATTGAGGGAGGGACTATACATTCTGTTTATGGTACGGGCCAACTTTGGTTAATGAAAAAAAACCCCAATCATGCGGATCAAGGCTGCGTTACAAGAACTAAATGCAAAACTGCACGCATGAATAGAGGTGTTGTCAACGGTGCAAGACCAAATCTCAGTGAACCAACCAACATGTTATCCAGGAAGGAAGAATTCATGCAGATTAATCAAGTATAAAGAAAACAATGGAAAAGATAAGGGATTAATAATGGATAGAACATAAGGATGATTCACCCGAATTCCTTCTTCATTCATTCATTGTTTGTTAAAATTTCTTAGCTGTCTTTTCTCTTTGTCCATTCTATTATATACATAGCAGCAGTACAAAGGAAGTTCCTACAGAATAGGAATTCCTGACAATTCCTGACATCCATTAACCTAGCCACACATCGCCTCTAGAAAAACTAAGAAAACAAAATATAAACATAACATAAAATGCTGCGTTTAACTTAAACTTCACAACAAAAAACGCTGCGTTGAACTTAAACACCAGTAAATAAAATGCTGCGTTGAGTAGATTGAATGTGCGAAGGTCAAAAAGCATTCCCTCAGTCTCTTCTCATTCAATTTGAAATCAATTCCCAGTAATCACTTTCACTTGCAACAGTCAACTGTAAGCCTAGAAAGGGTTACATGTGCAATGAAAGATTTTAAAGCATGCTTGGTGTAAAAGGTTTCAGATGACCTAAATGTTCCACGCAATCAAGATGACCTGGTTGGGTTTAGTAACTATATGTCGCCAAAAGCAGTTGTTTGCATCATTTTCAATTCATTTAAATGACAAATCCCAAGAGAGATGATTTTTCTTATTAACATTAAGGTGGAGAAGCTGAATGTCATTACTATGTCATGAGCTGCAATATAACATAAGATGCACCAAAGCAGGTATCACATATGACAATCAAGACAGTAAGATATTATGGGCTTCAAAAGGGGATACCAGTTATTAGATACCATGGCTGTGATCTAATATCAGTATGTGTATGTCAAGGTGACTTGTGACACAATGGGAAACTTAACCAATAACGCAATTTTACCACTTCAGAACATGCATTCTCAGAAAAGTTGAGTTTGTAGCAACTCACTTGTAGTCATGGCTGAAATTCTCAAAAGCAGTGCTGAGAGCTTCCATAAATGCTACAGAAATTGTAGCTGCTGATGCCACTTGAGGAGGAGAGGCTTCCTGTAATACAAAAATCAAGAAGAATTTAGCATTCTCTATGATAAAACAAAAGTAGACATAAAAATGATGAAACAAAATTCATTTTGAACTTATTTGAAACTATTGTGACATTTAGGATTCAAGGTTCCCTATCTCTATCAGCAAATTACCTTGAAAGCATCAGGAAGCACCTCGGAAACCACCATCCAGATCATACATCCAGCAGCAAAGCCCGTGCAGAAAGGAAGGAACTTGCTAAATGCACCAGCACACATGAAAGCAGGAACAGCTACGATGGGCTGTAAAAGTAAATGATTAATAATCAAGAATGCCGACAATAATCATACTAACACAATATTGTTGACCCTGTAACCATATTATTTGGATATATTTTGTTACTTCAGAGAAAATGTTTGTGGAGAGACCAAATTCTTGCTGCTAGTATTTTCATGATCTGAATATAAGCTTGGATAGGTAGCAAGATCTCAAGTCTTACACAATCAAGAGCTAAATAAACCCTGAAAAGGGCTCTCAATTTTTTTCCTTAAATGTGAAAGATCAAATTTGCTTCACCCTGCAAAGCAAAGTAAATGGCCTTACAAAAATGTAGAGTCTTGCTCCACTCATACATGAAAGTTCCACATACTTGTCAGCATGAATTCCTCACCCTCAACCAGGAACCTTCTAAGATTAGCCAGATCTCTTTCTTGAAATGGCCCTTAGACTGGGTTGGTGTTCTTGCCCAACCCGTAATCTGATCCCCATTTTCCAAACATGAAGAAAGGACGACAGTAGAGCAAACTAATCAAAGAGGTTGGATTTGAACAGAACACTACCAAACCACAAGCAGTTAATACGATCAAGATCTGTCCAACAGAGGTAAAATTATTGCCAACAACAAATTTCAAACATGAAACTGATTTTAACTATGGTGGGTCCTCCAAGCTCTTACCAATCTAGCAGAAACATCATTAGGAAGCATACAAAACTAGAAGAGATGAGGAAGTTCTCCAAATCTTATCCTGATAATAAATGCACAGCACTTTTAAAAATGTTGCTTCTATGATTTGCTTTCTTCTTGTTCATTTAATTGTACTGATTCATAGGTCTCACAGAGTGATCTCTTGAGGTGAGTTATACAAATGTACTTTGTGAAGTATAATGCATTACCTGAGGCAAGGATGTAATTACGCTCCATAGCATTGCATTTTGTGGAGAAACACCCTTTGATGCAAGCATCATACTCACTGCTAACCCCTCCGGTATGTTGTGCACGGCTATGGCCAAAGTTACCAAAAGTCCTTGAGAAAAGCCTTTAGAGCCAGCAAAAGAGACACCAACACCAGAACCCTCCCCAAATGAATGAAGAGTCATAATTCCAATAACAAGAACAACTTTAGTTGCATCAGCACCTCTAATGTCCAACATGCTTACTTCCCCATATTGTTCAAGAAACTGAAACAAGAAATCATATAGCATAATGAGATACCAACAATAAGGAACATGCATGAATACACACATGTAAATTATACATGCACATATGAAAATCCAAACAAACATAAATTGAAGCCACAACATAAAATCAATAAACATATAAGAATAAAATTGTTTGCTAACTTTCAACAAATGGATGTATAAACTCTCTTCAGGGGTTTCCTAGCTTGACACCTTGTCAAAGTTCCCAAATAAAGTGCCATAAAAGAGAAAGTAATAGGAACCTTATCGTCCAACTACTGAATGCATGTTCTCATCACTACCCAAATAGGAAAAACAACCAAACATACACGCCATTTATGAAACATTGAAAGAGGAACAGATGCATCCCAACCCATAATCAAGTAAGAGTAAGAACCCAGAAGCACAAATCAGTTTTAGCTGGAAAAAGAAGAAAAATTCATATTAAATGTGATATGCTGACCCATTACCTTCTTACACAGCAAAATGAAAATTCCACCAGATAAAATCCCAATCACAACCCAACTGCCAGCACCATGGCTTTGCCCTTCCTGTATGAGGTCAAAGCTAGCAGCCAACATCACACCAGCAGCCATCCCACCGCACAACCCTTCCCACTGAGGGTCTAGCTCCACAAAAAAGAATGGGACAGCACCTAAACCAGTGGCAGCAGCCATGGCCAATGTAAATAATGCAACTGTAGATATCGAAACTCTGTTATAACCACCCTTCCCCTCCTTCATCCCACCACTTGTACCCTCAAAATCAACTGCATTCTCTGTACCACTGCCATCTATAACATTGTTCCTCACATTTTTATGAGGAGCCGATCTTAACCTTTCAGAATTATCACTATCAGATTCTGCTGAAATGCATGCAAAGAACACTAGAGAGAGCAGAAAAAATAGGAAAACTTGCTTTAATATGAACCTCGTGGTTCTTTGTTCGCAACCCAAAAACATTTCACTTCCTTAACCTGCACACCTAACTCCTATACAAATTTGGCAATTATACTATTAAAATCTCATTCCAGAGAATTCTGAATATAATCAATTAAGCTTTCAGATTGACTTGAGCAATGAGGTAGACACAACAATGCTGTCCGAGTTGTGCCAGGAACTTGCTTGATGCTGCCCAAAGTTCAAAAGAAATTCATAAGCAAATGATATGATATGAATCACAAATACTTACTCATTAAATTACACCATAAATTCAGATAAAGAGGGAAAAAGAAGTAAAACAATTGAGGTGGCCTTCTAAACCCTTTCAGCAGAAAATCCTTGAAAAAGCATAAAAAGTACAGCATTATGATGAGTTCATGATCGCATTCAAGGATCTAAAGAATTCAAAATGGTAAAACAGCTGAAATTATAGACATCTAAATGTGCCCTCTTGATCCTCTCTAGTCAACAATTTGATCCTCTCAAGTCAACAATCCAAGAGCACGACAGTATCAATGTAAAGTAAAAAACTTTTCGAAATCCTTAAGAACCCATTTGGTTTCTGTGGTGTCACAGGTCAAAAAGATGAAAATTTTCGAATTTTGTACAAAATTCCCAATTGGGACTTTGATTGTGAGGTGGAAGTTTCCAACTTTTTTTAAAAAAAAAACAAAAACCCTAAAATTCTTGAATAAAATAAAGAACCCTCAATTCACGATCAGATAGAGGAAAAGAAACTTACCCCGATTGATGAAAAGCGGGCTCAATTCGAAGAAATGGGTCAAGCAAGTGTTATTGAATTCTTGATACAGATACGGAGACAGAAAATAGAACTATAGAAGGGGACAAGTATAATTCCTAAAAAATGAAAGAATGGAATTGCAGAAATAATTTATGAGTAAATGAGAGAGAGCACGTTGTTTTCTATATCGAAACCAGCAAAGCCACCAACAGAAAATAAGTCAGTGAGTGGTGAGGCTACGGGGTGTCCGGGAAAATATGATCATTATTTTTTAAAATGTTTTTTATATAAAAATAATGTTTAATTTTTTATTTTTTAAAATTTATTTTTAATATTAATATATTAACATATTTGAAAAACATAAAATGAAAATTATTTAAAGTAAAAAAAATTAAAATTATTAAAAACTTCCGGTTAAAATATAAAGCCAAACATGCTCTAATAAATAAATAATACTTTTTTTTAATGACATCACCGGTCCTGCTTGATTTAAAAAAAAAACCATTTGGGAATTGCCATAGCCCTTTCATATTTGTTTGGTTGTTTGTTTGTAACATACCTAAACTAAACTTACATTCTTAACATTAAGAACTTAATTTTTTTAAATGTTTTAAAAGTATTTTTTAAAAATATTTTAATTTTTTAAAAATTAATAATTTTTCTATATTTTCAAATCATTTTGATATGTTAATATCAAAAATAATTTTTAAAAAATAAAAAAATAATATTATTTTAATATATTTTATAGCAAAAAAAACACTTTGAAAAACAATCATAACTAGGGTGCAATAATAATAACGTATACCCACAATTCAAATTTTTTTATATTTATATTTTATTTATTACTTGTGAGGTAAAAAAATATAAATATTTATAAATTATTCATTGAGTTTTGAGTATTTATTATCTAACTATTATTTATAATTCAATAAAAAATAAAATAGTTAATATATATATATATATATATTAATGATAAATGATAAATATTATATATATACTATGTTTTATGTAGATACTGAGATATGTATATATTATATTATATTAAAAAAATCTAAATGTTCTACCAATATATCAATACAATATAAATATATATTTTAAATTATACTTAGACAAGTTTTGAGTTGGATTTAGTAATATTTATATTTTATTAATTATCTATTAAATAAAATAACTATCTAAAAATTATTTTAGATAATTATCTAAGAAACCAAGAGACAACTTGGAACAAGAGACAGGCTAAAGCTAAACAACATCCATACATGTAAAACGGCAGACATCCGAGAAATAAAGCCACTTGCAAAGCCAATATATATATATATATATATATATATATATTCATAGTTTTTTCGCTAGCGTTTTTGACGTGGGTTGGACATAATTTATTTGAATATTTAAAAAACATATTTAGATTGTTGAAATTTTTATAGTATTGTTATTAAATTTGGTATAATAATTTAAAATTAAAAAAATATTTATCTAATTTTTTAATTAATATTTAGCCAGCTTGTCAAATTTACGACTTATGTGAACTCCACTTAATTAAATTAATTTTTTATTTTATTATATAATAGAAAATACTAGGATTAATTTTCTATCAACCTAAAATTAAAGGATAAATTCAATAAAAATCATATATTAAATGATGGAATTGATAAAAAAAACAAACTAAAAGATATATAAAAAAACACCAAAAAATCCTAACCCGACTCTTTGAATAATATTTAGTCAATTTGTTAAATTCACAACTTGAATTATGGACTTTACTTGGTAGATTTAATTTTTTTTAATGATATAATTAAAAAATATATAAAAAATAATTTGAATTAAGAGGGTAAGATAAATACGTTTGTTTGTATTAAGAGTGTAAGATGTAGATTTCTTTTTTCCTAATTTTTTGAGTATGAATCTTGGCATGGATTCTAAAGAATTTTTTTAAAATATATTAAATGGATGTAGACGTGTTCAGTGGAAAGAAAACTTAATCTTAATTGAGTAATTAAGTATAAATTAATATAATAATATACCATGAAATTAAAGAAGAAGAAGAAGAAGAGGAAGAGAAGGGCTGTTTTTACACAGGGTGCATGTTTACCATCCTCTGCATAATTATAACCAACTGGCAGCTAGTACAGTGAAGGACTCTTGTCTGAACCCAGAAAGGAAAAGAAAGCACGCTTGGTTGACAAAGAGGCCAATCAATTCATCTACTTTCACTTTTCCTGATTGGAAGAAGGCTTTCTTTTTCAATGTTTTCGATTCATCTGCTTTCACATTTCAGTTGGCTAAGCCAATTTTTTCAAAATTATACTAAATTGGTGAATTCTTCAAGAAAATAAAATTGAATTGCATTACCAAATACGTAAATATTATGTGAATTATTTAAGTGGTTAAAAAAAATAATTTCAGGGGAAGAACACATGATGGAAGATTCCTTATTTAGTAACAGAGAGTATCAGCTATTCTTTGCAAATTCTATCAACTATGAAATGTATCAACAACTCTCATGCAATAGCTGCAACTATCCTCTTCACTTTGTCTGGTGTTGCATAAGATAGGGCATCACACCCCCGCTTTACACCTAACTAAACTGCTCAATGTGGCTTTCTTTGATGTTAGTGAGGCGTGATGGTGGGAACAACACCGCTGGTAAGATCACTTCCCAGAAGACTTGAACTCCCGTATGGATCTCGGCTTGAGTAAAATGAAGACGATGATGCTGACTTGCCAGAATATGTGGGAGTGGATTCTGTATAGATGGCATCAGTTTCTGGCATCATTTTGAGTATGGTTTCCAGTTCCCTGACCACATCCTGCATTGACGGGCGCTTGTCTTGCTTGTCATGGCAACAGTCGAGTGCCAAAACCACAAATCTCTCCACACATTCAGATGGATAAGCACCCATTCTGTTGTCTATGATAGAGAACATAATGCCTGACTGATAAGCCATGTTTACCTGAAACCAAAGTACATATATCAGGATTAGCACCGGTATATATCTCAATTCCCATTTTCCCGCCTTTTTGCTGTTAAATCATAAGCGAGAAGTTATTCAATCAAAATATGCTGTAATTGAAACTTTCACGGATCGCTGGATAAAGTTGTGACTGCTATGTTAATGAGAAGAGAGCCCAAGACCCCTGAAAGATGAGTCCATTTAAGTACCTCACGAACAATGTTTTTGCCATGTGATATTGGCTGCATGCCAGTCAGGAGCTCCAAAAACACAATCCCGAGGCTATAGACATCACTCTTGTCCGTCAACTTATGGGTCAAAAAATATTCTGGATCGAGGTATCCCTGCATGTACAATGGCAATCAAGAGAGTTATTCAAATGAAGTAGATGAATGATGCTTCGTAGCATCTAATGATGGTAGACGAGTTGCATCCAAGGATTTGCTGGCGATTCTTATGATTCAGTTTCTATCTATCCAAAGGTATGAAACAAGTTACAAAGCTTAAATTTCTGGGCCATCGAGACATGACAAGTTTCTTGAACCGGATAGTTAGATATAGGGATAACAAATTATATTTGTTACTAGAAGTTATCAGCCCACAAACATGCTAACCTGAACGTTCAGTAAAGGTATCTTCAGGGTATACCACAAAGGTTTTTGGAATCTGTTAGTTATTACTTTAGCAATTTCTTCACTTTATTTATAAGTAGTCCTCTTGGCATATAGATAAGAGAACAAGATGGAAATTTTGCAAGTGAAACACCAGGATCAGAACAAGATGGAAATTTTGCAAGTGAAACATCAATAATAGCTTGCACATTCACTATGTCATCATGCATACTCTTTCCCTTATTCCCTAAGTTTTTCTGAGAAAGTGAGCATAATATGGAGTCAAACTTACTGGAGTTCCCCTTACTACTGTTGATACATGATTAGGAAGATTCCCTTCATCATCCAGCACAGGAGCAAGAAGTGAGAGTCCAAAGTCAGCAACTTTAGCATTAAGTATAGAGTCCAGGAGTATGTTAGTGGCCTTGATATCCCGGTGGAATACTGGAGGCTGTGCTTCGGTATGGAGGTAAAGAATTCCCTTAGCTGAACCCAACGCAATGCTTAACCTTGTACCAAATTTCAAAGTTCCCTTACCCTTATCTGCATAACACAGTGAACATCAACTTTGTTGAGCATTCAAGATGTCAATTCTTAAACCGATGACTAACAGATAGTGTATTGAGAAGATCCTAAAACATTGAGTAAAAAACGAATGATACTGGAAACTATTTTATGTGCTACATGTACGATTGCCTGAGTTGACAGTCCATTTGTGAAATATGATGATCCATTATTAGTCCTTCGTAACAGGTTAACAACACGAGTTGCTCAGCTATGAACCTATTACTCAAAATCAGCAATTTGAGATACATGATTATATGATCTAAAAGTTTGTAAAACTATTGTAAACATTCTGTATAGAATATTATGGAGACATGAAATAGATTAAAGAGCTATAACATTAGAAGATTTTCCATACCAGAAAGCCAGTCCCGCAAGGTACCATTTGGCATGAACTCGTACACAAGCATCTGTTCATGAACCACAAACAACCAGGTGAATTTTTACAGTTTTGATGCTAAAAGAAAATCAAATCCCTTCACTTCCTTGAGCAAGGATTAGCACTATCAATTTCTAGAAGATGGTAGAGTCAACTCTCAGTTTATTTGCAATAGCAAGGCATGAGTCAGAAAAGCAAGCACATCTAATTGCTAGACTATGACCATAAGCCATCTAAAGTATCGCATCTCTATCCTGATTTTTAAAGTCTGATTTACTATGCCAAAGGAAAGACATCTTGTAAGTATTACTCAGGAAGAATGAAATGGAATAAGCCATAAGGTCCTTTCCAAGAACCTTGGATGCTTTCTTCTAAGAAAAAAAGTAAAAATAAGAATGAAATAAAACTTTTCTGCTTGGATATATATTTGCATGGCTGAACAACCATAAAAGTCTAGTTCTTAGAACAGAACAACAAATAAGACTTTCTGTTTGATCTTTGAAGAAAAAAGGTCACAAAAACACTTGCAAAGTTGCAAACCAGAATGATCTAAAATGAGATTTAATGTCAGCACCATAATAATTACCTGCTCCTCTTCATCACAATATCCAACCAGTGAAACTAGATTTCTGTGATGCAACCTCGACAACAATTTAATCTCAGTCAAAAATTCTTTTTGGCCTTGTAATGATCCTTCTTCAGAACGCTTTATGGCCACAATTGAGTTATCAGAAAGAATGCCTCTATAAACCTTTCCATAACCTCCTCGACCAACTTGAGTTGAGCTGTTGAAGTTGTCAGTAGCCAGGGCCATTTCCTTAAAAGTGAAGCCTTTCACACCATCAATTTTCATGGATGCCTTGGATGCTGCAAACCAAAAAAAAAAATTCTCATGACACCTTTTCCAGGGATAGCCAGACATACAAACTATTAAATGAATCAATCACATTAAGAAACTTACATAAATGTCTTCTTGACAGCTTTCTAAGGTTTCTAGCATATCTTCCTGCAATAAGAAATGTGAGAACTGAAGATATTGCAATGGCACAGGCAATAGCACCTAATATAATGGCTACCAAAACTCCTTTGCTGATACTCTTTCCTTTTCGGTCGAAGTGCACTGTTGGCAAAAGAAAAGTACATAATTATATGGCCACTCATTAGGAAACAAACATATTAATCAGAGGCAAACTAATGTAATAATCAAACAAAGGCATAAATTTCAGTGCCAATAGGAAATCTAGACCATATTGCCCAAGGCATGTAGCCTTACTGGCTGTCCACATCAAAGAGTTCACAGATTTGCTAGGCATTGCATATGAGAGAAGAATATGCACTACCAATGGATGGGAACCATAGTTGGTGATAAAGCAGCAGTGGGACTTTTTACTTCATAAATTTTACAATTTTGAATACAAATGTGTCAAACTTAGATAAGTTAGCTTTAAATCGGCATACTTCCCTATTTTGGAGAGGCACGAACAATTTTCATGCAACTGCATTAAAATCAACTAGATAATTTGAACAAATGGAATTATCAACAAAGAAACAATTTTACCTTGTAAAAAATGGTAAAGTTTCTGACATGTCATGACATGTTACTTCAAATATAACTAAAAAGTTTAAGGCTTACGACATGCTCTAATTTACTTATAAAAAAGACGTGCATATTTTGCAAAGAAACTACTATGAAAAGAAGCCAATTATTTCCAGTACTTGTATTTGAGGAAAGAAATAAATCAAGATGCCTCACTTGTTTCTCAAACACGTACTAATTCTTGGTGCAAAAACAATACAAATACCCAAGTTTGGTAGACAATCAGAGCGCATAATCCAATTCATCATCATTTGAAGAAGAATAAAAAAAGATAACAAAGTCTAAAAAGAAGTAGAAACTTCGAATACATACTCCCTGCATAAGGTCCCACTAGAGTGAAGTTGAGAAGTTCATACGGTCCAAAGAAACCGTCACCAGGAAACTGCCATGATGTGAATATACCTCTTATTCGCCGAACCTCGGATACATTAAATGTGTTGGAGTGCATATTATTAGCTGGAGGAAAAAGATTTAAATGCATCCTTAGACGAGGGCCTTCTTCCCAGAAATAGGAATCGATTGCGAGTTGATAAGGGTTCAGGTTAAGAGAACTAGTCACATATAACTCAAATGGAAGAACATATGGATCAAAATAAGAGAAACTGGGGCTTTTAAGTCTATATCCAACTTTTAGAGGGGAGGCACAAAAGCATGGTAGAGGTGAAGCTGGGACATATTCAAAGAAATTATCTATTGGGCATGCTTGAACAGGACATGTCATCGTAGATTTCCTTGACCTCTCAGCATTCCTATCTCCTCCAGCTTCAGAGCCACAGAACTGGGTTATGTTGGCTATGTTTGCACTTTTACAAATAGGATTGCCTCCAAGCCTAAACAAAAACTGCTAAAATGATCAGAATATGACTGATGGAAATAATTTTTTCTTTTCAAAATAGTATTTCTCAACGCCATCATCATGTTGGTATTTTTGAGTTACTTCTGAAGATAAGAATAATCAAATCAAAGAATATAAATCAACATCTCTTAGTAACTTTCACCATCTCCAAATCCTGACAGCTAGTACCATTGGAAAACCAACCTGCAGGCTCCAATTCTGGACCCTGGATTTTGTATATGAAGCCTTCTATACAAAACCTGAGTGCATGGAGAGGAATGTTTCATTGTTGGTTTTGCAGATCTTAAACAAAATCTGGAAACATCAAATAGTAGGGTGGACATTGGAAGATGCATGTCCATCTAATAGACAAATTTTAATACATCCATATATTTGACAAACTCAAGTGATTCTCTTATTATTTCTTCCGATGGTCTATAAGGTTACGACATATTTTTAATTGGCACACTTAACTGTATCAGATAAGCAAGTGTATGAAACAGACCATTAAAAAGAAGGGCACACACTACTTCACAAAAATACCACCTTAAGGTGACATTATCTGGTGGATTCAATGCCCCTGAAATGGTCGAGAGTGAATTGTTCCTAAGATCACTGCATTTGAGAAGTGAACAGGACAATTAGTTAGTATTATTCCAATAATATAAAGTTTGCAGTGAGTCTTGTATACTGAAGTTCATGCTGAAAATTAATGATTTTAATTGCATTTCTTCTTTCAATTCTTACATCGTAAGTCCTGCGCTTTTAGTGAAGGTCATGTTCTGCCAGATGTCAGTTGGCACAGAACCATTCAACAGATTATTTTCAAGTGACCTGCAGTATACAATCATTTAGAATATTATATTTTGTGTGCATAGGCTTCGCAAATGAGAGCGTCTAACTTGAACCATTAATCTTTTCAAGAATAAAAATAAGTAGAATAAGTAGATAGAATCTCACAGTCTCTGAAGAAAAGGAAGATTTGAAAAACTTCCAGGTATAGATCCACTAAGATGGTTCTCTGACAAATCACTGCAGTTGACAAGAATTTTCAAACACAAAAATACCTTCATCACAAACTAGTTGAGTCATCCATTGGTAGCGAAGTATAATAACTTCCAATCTTCCACTTATAACATGGTTTTACAAACATAGAATATTACAAATGCAAATCTATACAACCTACAATTTGCTAATTTTCTTTCCCCTTTTCAACATGGTTTTACTTACATAGTTCTCATAGAATCAGAAAGTTTGGAAGGTACAGATCCACTAAGGTTGTTCTCACTCAGATCCCTGCAAGCCAAATTAGATAATGCAAGTACCATAAGTGCATGTAATGGAAAAATAGATATGGAAGTCAAATAAAATGGAATTGATAGAATGAGAATACTACCAAATGTAGAAACTACTTACAAATAGTATAGGTTTGGTATGCTGCTAAGATCAGGTATAGCACCATGCAAGCTACAATTTCTGAGACTTCTACCTTGTCAAAGAGGATTACAAATTAAAAAAACAGTAACATCAGCACTTTTTTTGTGTATATTTATGCAACACAAGTTTGTCATTTGATTCATGTTTATATAAACACAAAAGCAAAGCCCTTAAGCATCCCAATCACAAGAGTAAAACATGAGTTCATGAATATGAAAAATTAGTTATTTTTTAAATTAGAAAACCTGCACAATCAGTATTCATGTCAGAGAATTCATATAGCAAGCACTAAGAGTGTGAAGATTCCTCCTCTGAATGTGAAACAGCTATGGAGGCTGGCATGGTTTTTTAAGACTTACAGTTTTGCTAATCTGGAAAGGTTGCCATAAGTAGCTGGAATTCCCGACCCGTTAAAGTTGTTGTTGTCGAGTTGACTGTAGGGAGGAAAATAAAGGAACGGTGAACAAAATTTACTCAAAGCAACACTCACAGGGACTCAAACAAACACACAAAAACACAAACATGCTGCAGCTTTAATGAATTTTTACTAGGATCAAGGCCACCACTATTAAGAAAATCTAATCAGATGCATATACATGAAATATAAATATCACATTATAAGAGAAATGATTAAATGTGATATCATCCCAGGTAACATTCTAGACAATGTGAAAGGAGCACCTACATTATCTGCATCTCTGGCAACTTTGATAGTTCTGGTGGAAGATATCCAGATAAGTTATTATTATCCAAAAGCCTGCAGAGATTGTTTCACATGTTCTCAATCAAGGGAAACATTGCATATGGATCACAAAAATATGTAGACAGTGGAACAAAAAGGGAAACCAATGCAATATTAACTCACAAGTGAAAGAGAGTTGATAGTTTGTAAAGCTCAAGTGGAATTTGACCACTGATTGAGTTGTTATTCAAGTGGCTGCAAGTATCACATGTAAGACAATTACATATGCAAATAGAAGCTAACCTCTTCACAACTCAAATAAGGATTTAGCTTGAAGTTACACTTACAGGTGTCTAACACTGCTCATGTTAGCAAATGATTTTGGTAGTGGTCCTGAAATGTTGTTCTGATCTACTTGAAGTCTATCTAGTTTTGATAAATAGCCTAACTCATCAGGTAAAGAGCCTGATAATTTGTTTCCATTCAAGAGCCTGCATTGATAATACATCACAAGAGGTTAAATTAATTCCAAGCATGCTACTGGTGCAGATTCGTTTTTAAGATATCCGTTTCTATAAACAGTAACTGTGAGATTTGCTGACACCCTAGCTTTAATAGTATTGACTTCATTAAATTTTTGCATCACCGGTTTCAGAAAATAACACCACCAGTTGGATAGTATTTTATCCTTTTTTCAGAAAGGATAAAAGAAATAACAAACTTGCTTGAAACATCCTCTATATTTAGGTACGAAAATTCTTTGAAGCTTCAGGACAAAAGACAGCTCAGATAGAAATTTAAGACACTTCTTGAATTTATAATTAATTAGTTCCTAAGGATAACCATGACAAGAAGCAGAAGGAAAACAAACCACATACAAAGTGAAATAACATGAAACCAACTTACAGGAGTTTCAAAGATGAAAGACTTCCTATCTCTCTTGGTATGCTGCCAGTCAATTCATTCCACATAAAATCCCTTTTAATATCACAACAGAAGAAAAGGGGTCTTAGAATCACCAGATGAGGATTAGCAAGGCATGTTCAGATTCTCGAAGTAAATTCCCGAGAAATATGGTTAATATATATTGCAACTCACAATATTTTCAGATGAGAAAGCTGGCCAAGCTCAGGTGCTAAAGATCCAGAAAGATTCATATTCATAAGCTGACTGCACCAAATCTAACAAACAGTAAGTATTCATATCCAAAGTTTTGATTGTATTACTCATTATATTCTGCAAAACAAAGAAATTCATGACTTTATTCATCAAAACCAGAAGGAATAGAAATAATTAACAGCAAAAAGAAAATGCATAGAACATACAGCTCTTGAACATGTAAGTAACCATCAGTCCCAGTTGAGTCAGAACAAAAAACACCAGTCCAATTGAAGGCACATGGATCTCCCTTGTTCCAATTACTGAGATGCTTCATAGGATCAATCAAACTGTTCTTGACTGCTAGCAATGCATTAGCTGCAAAAATGCACAATATTGAGAACATGAGACTAGAGCAGTAGTCAACCAGCTCTCCCTATCGTTACCAAAAAATTGTGAATCACAATGACACATTCAAAGAGGAAGTGTAATTGTTTGCAAGAAATTTATTTGCCTTATTTTTATTTTCTAATTGTTTGCTTATTCTCCAACTAGTTAAACATAATTTTAATTAACAGTTCAAAGCACAACGCATTTCTACCCTTCTAAAAACCTCAAAGAATACATATGATTGGACCCATTTTGTCTACGTAATCATTATATATCTATTCAAGTAAAAGTCAAGTTGAGGGGGGGAATTAAATTCACCTTCTGAGGGACTTGAAACTTGAGCAACCGTGAGTAGCACCAAGTAACAATATGACAGCACAAAAACACATTCACAAGTTCTCAGCTGCAACATCTTCGTGCCCTACGTAAGCACCAAACAAGCTAAAATAACTAAAAATTGCAAATTCATTTCCAGTTATCCCTTCAAATTACAAAGATAAATAGACAACAAGATACAATCTTTTCACCCAGATAAGCATCCCAGGGAAAGAGAAAAGGAAAGTCCAAAAAGATTCAAGCCAAGTTTGCAGATTTGACGTCCCCAAATATCCAGCTTACCAAACAAGGAAAATAGTCAAACCCCATAACTTAGTAGCTAATAACGAACCAAGTTCCCAGCCAGGAGTAAAAGTCTAAAAACATTCAAAATTCTCACTGGCAAAAGAGAAGGAAGAAGAAAGGAAGACCAAAAAGGGAGCTTACTGGAAAACAAGTCAAGTATGAATGGCCTCTAGTGGGATTGCTGTTGACATTCAAATTATAAGATAAGCTTTGAATCCTTAGAAGCACAGAATCAAAAGTTGTAGAATTCTGCAACGCAGCAAGCAAAGCTTGATGGGGTGGAAAAATATACCAAAAAGTCTTGTTGATGGGTAAGAATGATAATAAACGGAACCTAGTTTGGGCAATAGAAAACGATATATGTGTGAGATGGCATTGTCATCATGGTTGGTTCATCCATTTTAGCAGGCAAGAGAGAAGACAGTGACAACATGCAACCTTGACACGGTTTGTATTAGTGAACATGTCTTGTAAATATCCGTTGCACGTTTTATTGCTTTAATTTATTAATAAAAATTTATTTATTTTTAATATTTATCAAATATTTCATTAATAAAAATAATATTTAATTAATAAATTTAGCATAAAAATAAAGTTTTAGGACAAAAAAACTTTGCAATAGAAATTATAAAGTTATTATAATTATGAGATTCTTATTGCATTAAAACATTGTTTCTAAATGTTCTCAATCAATGCGCTATTAAGGCTGAATATTAATTAGAACCGTTGAAACTAATACATATTATATTTTTTTCTTTATGAAATGAAACAATTGTTCTTATAAGTTAAAGTATAAGGGATACTTAGGCCCCATTTATTTGCTGGAAAGTAGTTTTTTTTTAAAAGTAAATTCTGGAAAAGTAAATTATTCTCTGATGTTTGGTAGTGTAATGAAAAATAAGTTGGAAAATATTTTCCAGTATTTGGTTATGTCATGAAAAATGAGTTGGAAAATAACTTATTTATGTTTTATTTTTTCAAGTTTATTAAAATAATGAGGAACAAATCTTACGAATTAAAAAGTTGAATGAGAATGAAATTAAAAAAAATATAATTTCATAAATTATTTCAAATAAAATAAATAATAATCAAAATAATAGAGATCAAATCTAAAAAAAAAATTAAAAGATGAAGAAATTAAAATAATAATAATTACCATTTCATAAATTATTTCAAATAAAATAAGTAACAGTTAAAAAAATAAGGACCAAATTTGATTGATTACAATTTTCAATTAAAAAATGATAAGGGAAAAGCAAATAACAATTATAAAAATGAGAACCAAAGTTAATATAAAAATCAAATTCTAAAGGATGAAATTGAAAATATATATATATATATATATATATAGCAATCAAAAGTTTGAGGACCAAATTCGATATAATCAGCAAATAATATGACATTTCTAAAATTTTCACAACTTCCAGAAAGTGTTTTCCTCTCAAAATAAAAGAAAAATATTTTTCTGAAAACCAAGCTAAATTTTTATTTGACTGGAAAGTGTTTTCTATTGACCAGCTTTCATAATGACAAACAAACACGAGAAATTTTAGAAAGTGGTTTTCAGAAAACTACTTTTCATTAAACAAATAAGATCTTAAAATTAATATGCAAATGCTTATCAAATAATATGTACATTAAACTAACTTGCAAATAAATTTTATATGAAAAGATTATCTGTATTTATAAATAAACTCACATAACTATTACACATCATCGTACTAATAAAAAGTAAAACGATAGACCCATTTATTATAATACATAATTGAATTGAGTATAAAAAGTAACAATACCCATTTATTTATTTATTTATTTATTGTAATAAAACATGGTGGGCTCTATCCATTTGCATGGTTTCATCTCTGATGGCGACAGCCGTGGACTTTTTA
>Ga0325410_1003063_pt1 | contig 18768 bp, 13 predicted proteins | sample PopdelMetagenome_16_FD_206182 | JGI IMG/M metagenome (GOLD analysis project Ga0325410, IMG submission 206182) | Populus deltoides microbial communities from Bellville, Georgia, United States - Xylem-PdIQD-R3 | ecosystem: Host-associated > Plants > Phyllosphere > Stem > Wood/Secondary xylem... | reverse complement strand
ATTGTTTAATTTGAAACACATGTCATGCACAAGGCCTTGTCATTATAACATGTCAAGTTGAGAATAAAAATAACTATGCTAATAAATTATTTTGTTTTAGTTAAATTTTAATCTTATTTTTTTTAAATATTGACATATAATTAAATAAAAAAAACTAAATAACATGACTCGTAATGTGAGTGTATTTTTTGGGATCATTTGAATATTTGAATTTGAATTTGTTTCCTTAAAATTAATAATTGTTTTTTATATTTTTGAATTATTTGATAGGGTGATGTTAAAACTAATTTTTAAAAATTAAAAAAATATTATTTTAATATATTTTTAAATAAAAAATACTTTAAAAAATAATAATAATTATATTCTCATGCATTTTAATTATTATTACAGTCGTAAACATTGTAATCTTTTCCTCAAAATTTATTCGAAGAAAGAGACAAGTTTACTTGGCAACGGGAGCAAGAGAAGCGGTGCCATGCTGCTATCAAACTATTCTCTAGGCCCATGGAATAAGGCTTGGCCCAATACTTTAAGCTATCATATTGGCCCACAGAGTTGCATATAAAGCCCACCAGCCCTTGCTGTAAAAGTCTGTTTCACACACACACACACATATATTTTTGTATATTTTTGTGGGTTCTCCAGAAAGTGGCGGCCCAATCTCCTTTTATTATTAGTTTATTTTTTTAATCCTTTTAAATGGAATGAAGTGCCTGTTTGAGCAGTAGTGTTACCCAAGTTTTATGAAGTTCTGATTTTTTTTTAAATTATATTTTTATGTGTTTTTTAAATTTTTTTCATGTGTTAATTTTAATAATAAATTTTAAAAAATAAAAATAAATTATTTTAATGTATTAAAAAAAACATTTTAAAAAAGTTCCCAAACAAGCTAAAATCGTCTTGTTCATTTATTTATTTAAATAAAAAATTTATTTGTTCAAATGCTTGCACTTATTTGAAAAGTATTTTAAAAAATAAGTTATAATACAAAAACAAACACTAACTAATACACATCCATTTATCTTTTTCATTTTTAGTACTATATTAATAATTATGGCATCAATTTATATTATTTTTTATATTTATATTTTGAAAAACTAGATTTGAAAATAGTTAGTTTTTTTTCTAAAAATAAATTTTTTTTAAAAAAAATCAAGTTTTATTTTTCAACCTTCAAAAACTTGAGAATAAAAACAAAAACCACAAGCAATGCAAAAATACTCCTATTATTTTGATGATAAACTCCGTCACTAAACCAACGAACACGTTAAAAAAAGAAAAGAAAAAGAAAAAGGAAAAGGAAAAGAAAAAGAAAAAGAAAAAGAAAAAGAAAAAAAGGGTTTGTTTTTTCATGCTCGAGTGAGAGTGGAGCAAATGACCATCATCTCCTCGCCACAAGTCCAAACTCCAAACACAAGCACTTTCAGCCCCCGTTAACAACCAACAACCACCATGCACAGCCTCATGATCTCCGTCACTAAACCCTCCATAGCCTTCACTACGCCACCAGACTTTTCTACCTCCTCACTATCAAATCCTTTATTCCCTTCTGGTGGCCCCACAAACTCTACCCTCTCTACCCCTCCACCTCTCCCCTCACTCCCCCTCTCTTCTCCGCCATTGCCTTCCCTTCCCGCATCGTCATCACCATATTCTCAGCCCTTGCTCTCTCCCTCACAACCCCTCTTCTACCTCCTCGCGAGAACATATTTATAATAGTTTCACTTGGCAAAAATGTACAACTGATAGACACCACTTTCTTGCTTAATTTTGTGTTGATGATATCAGTAGAGTAAAAGTATTAGTTCCTACAATAACAACACGTAACGGGGTCGTCCATTTCCTTGGAACTGGACGCTGCCGGATGGTGTTGTGTCCAGTCCCACGAGTTGTGGGACTGGAAGAGCCTCCAGTTGTTCCGGATTTTCTCCGCGAACTGGAGGTTGCAGGATGGGTCCCAACTAGAGTCGATGCGTATGAGACGAGGTGGTTGAGACCCGCCTGTGCGAAGGGAGTTGTGGAGAGGAGCGATGATCATGAGTTATTGTATGCAATGGTTTTTGCTAGAAGTGGAGGGGTTATTGAAGTGTTTGAAAGAGCTTGAGTGGGAGTTGGAGATGATGATGAGGAGGTGGCCTAATTTGGTGTTGGTAGCACATGGGCCGGTGACCGCCGCCGGGGCTGAGAGTTTGGGAGTGAATGTTAATGTTGTGAGTGAGAGGTATGATAGTTTTCAAGGTACTGTGGATGCTGTAAAAACCAAGTTAAGAGGTTTGGATTCTACCTCTATGTGAATTTGTCTGAACGAAAATTTGTATCATTGATTTGCAAAAATGAAAAGAAGGAGAGCTAACTTTTGGTTAAAAGACTTCGTTTACAAGAACATGTCCCTTTCTTCCTATTTCTTGCTTAAGCAAGAAGAAAAAACTGTTCATAGCCATGACAGGGAAAAAAAAGAGAAGAAGCTCTCAATCAATTCATGTAAAAAGCCATACTTTAATGATGAGACTACTTGTTAAGCCTGTAACTGACATTCAATGTTCTCATATGTAACTGTTACTATAATCCATCATGTTCATTAGCTATATAGTTCTCTAATTTTCTTGGAAATTATCATTGGTATTTTAATTATTTATTTTTAAAATCTGGCTTCCACATTGACAAAGGTTTCAACTCATCTTTCACTGTTCGTTCTCTTTTGTTGAAAACTTCACTTGTCCTGCTCCTTCACCTCCTCATATTTTTCACTTTACTTACGAGCCGTCAACTTTTTTGGGAGACCTTTTCCCTTGCTGTATGTAGCAGAAGGTTTGGAGTTGACTCAAAGAACTGTTCTTATGGCTGTAAAAAAAAACAGAGAGATAAGGAAACGTGTGGTGTTTTAATGCCAATAGTTTTACATCAAACATGGAAAAAAATAAGTAACATGTAGTTAACATCTATAAGATTCTTTAAGAATACACAAACCTAAAGGCCACTATATTACAGCAAAATATTTCCAATAATGTCCGCGGGAACAAGCTAGGTATGATAATTAAATACAAACAGACACTCATATGAATTAGCTACAAGTCATATCTATCAATATATGCGGCTTTGTGAAACACTCAGTACAGTCCTTTGGTTTCAATATTTCTGTTAATTTACTTCCGACTTCACCCCTGATAGAAGTTTCAGTGCATCTTCCATGGATGGTCGATCAGATGGCCTACTTCTCATGCAGAGCAAAGCAACTTCAAAAACCAGTTTTATTTCCTCTTGCATTGCATCAGCAGAACCAGTTTGATTCGCGCCATATATTTCTCTTAGAAGCACCTCCTTAGGCTTGCTCTGTATGCTCCCTCCTGCATTTGCCAATCTGCCATTAGTCAGGATTTCCAGAACGATCTCCCCAAATTTGTACGTGTCCATGCAGAGCTCCTCTTTTATGGCACTGTTGAGTTCGCCTGTTAAGAAGTTGAACAAACATTATTCACTACTATGCTTCCAAAGAAGAGATTAGCTTGAGTCAACAGATTTATATTTGCAGGAATATCCCTTTCCCTATTGCAAGACAGCAACATAAGTTTGCTAATGTTTGTTGATATGGATATCAATCACTGCAATACTCTGTTTTTAGTCTTGCTTGTAAGGAATATTGACTAATTCCATGTGTACACTTGGACAGGCAACAACTTTCTTGGTTGGGCCTTTTGTGATTCTTCCATTGCTTATATAAAGTATACTACAGATTTCCAGACTTTCTTGCTACTTTTGTCCATCTTAGACTTTTGATAAAGGTGCTATTTGTCTGTTTGATGTGTACAAGTGATTTAGAAAACAGGAGTCCATAGAAAATCTTATAACATGAAACAGCATATGCTAATAGAAATCATGTTTAGTGACGTGTTACCTGTTTCTCTCATGGAAATTGTTGCAGGAGACGAGCCTTTAGTCATTTCCACAAGGTACTTGAACCCAAATTCAGCCAAATGAGGCTCCATATTTTCATCAAACAATATGTTACTCAACTTCAAATCTCCATGAGGAATTGCTGGGTAACAGTCATGATGAAGGAAGCACAGTCCCCTAGCAATGCCAATGACGAGTTTGTACTTGGCCATCCAATCTCTCTTCAAGCTGATTTTTTCAGCCAAGTTACCATTAGGCTGATAATCATGCAAGACATAAGCTAGTTTCTTGTTGTAGCAAAATCCTAGCAATCTAATCAAATTCTTGTGTCTTGCAACACCTAGTCGTGTCATAAATTCTGTGGCTTTCTTCATTCTCTTTGTTTCCAGTTCAATCTTTTTCACCGAAACTGTTATTCCTGTAGGCAGCACGGCTTTGCAAACTGAACTAGATTCTGCTGGCACTGCTTCCATTGATTCCGTGGAACTAAAGCTTCTCAAAACATCATTTGCTGTGAATCGGGGGATTCCACTGAAGGAGACCATTTTCCATTGACCTTTACTTCCTCTCCGGATATAGAATATCCCCAAGATTGATGCCACAATTAATACAACCAACCCTGCACAGAGTAGCAGAACCCATGTAAGCTTTCTTGTGCCCTTGCCGCCGAATATTGCGATCGAAGCAGAACATGGTTTCAAGGGTGCTCCACATAGCTTTGGATTTCCCTCATAAGCATTGCTACCCATCAATCTAAACACGTTGTTGGATGGAATGGAACCAGAGATATCATTAAAAGACACGTTTAGAAGCACCAAGCTTGAAGAAGCACCAAACTTTGCTGGTATCGGACCACTGAAGTTATTATGTGACAAGTCTAGGACGCTTAAACCTGGAAGGCTTGCAAGGTCTTCTGGTATATGACCAGTAAACTTATTAAAAGCTAAATCCATCTTCCTAAGAGCTTGGCAATCAGAAACACTTCCAGGGACACTTCCTGCTAGATTGTTCGTGTGTAACTCAATAACAGAAACAGATTTGCAGGAGTGGAATGGAGGAAGATTGCCTGAGATATTACACGCTGACGCTGAGAAATTTTGGAGAAGTGGCGAAGACCATGTTTTTGCTGGGATCATACCTCCAAGCCCTGGGTTATTGGAGATATTGAAGTACCGCAGATTGGAAGCTTGAGAGATATCTGTGGGAATCCCACCGGAAAACTTGTTCCCGGAAAGGTCTACATATGTGATATCAGGAAGCTGGCTGAATTTAAGAGGTATCTCACCGGAGAAGGAATTGTCTTCGATTCGTAGACGCACAAGCGAAGAACAATTGGAGATGGATGGTGAAAGCTTGCCCGTAAAGTTATTCGAAAACAGGATCAGTTTTACTAGTCCTCCGGCACAAATATCCGGTGGAATGCTGCCGATGAAATTGTTGGTGGAAACATCCACCCATTTTAGCTTTAAATTCCTGCCCAAGTCCCGTGGAAGTGACCCAGAGAAGAAATTGTTCCATATAAGGAAAGTTTCCAGCGAAGGAAGCTGACCAATGCCTTGCGGAACAGTGCCATTCATTTCATTGTACATGAGGCTTAGCAGCTTGAGATTCTTCAACTCTGCAAAGCTCTCAGGTATAGGCCCAGAAAGATGATTATCAGAAAGATCTAAGCTTGCAAGAGGCACAATTTTTCCAAACTCCCAGGGGACCGATCCAGCGAGCTGGTTTCTAAAGAGAAATAGTGATTCAAGCTTGGTGAGATTGGAGACTTGCTTTGGTATTGGGCCAGATAGATTGGCACTAGCTATATCAAGATACTGAAGCTCACTCATGTTACTCAATTGCCATGGGACACTTCCTTCATATGAATTGTAGCCAATCTCCATATGGGTCACTGTCTTGAGTTGGCCTAGTTCTGGTGGTATGGTACCACCGAGGAAGTTACCTGCCAGGTGAATAAACTCAAGGCTCTTGAAAGAACCATACTTTGATGGGATTGGTCCATCAAAGTAACTCCCAGCCAGATTGAGAATTTTGAGATAGTCAAGCTGGGAAACTTCAACTGGCAACGGCCCAGAAAAGCTGTTGCTGAAGGCATCAAGTACAACCAGGTTTCGAAGACCTGAGATTCCCTCTGGAAACTGGCCAGAAAAATTGTTTCTGCTGATATCCAAGATTTTTAGATTAGTGAGGTTAAAGATTCCCACAGGAAGCTGCCCTGAGAATGAGTTGTAGCTGAAGTTGAGATCAACAAGCTCAGTGAAGACACTAAATTGCTTCCCTGATAATTCACCACCAAGATTCTTCATAGACAGGTCTAAAGCAATAACAACTGTGGAATTGTTGTTGCATCTGACACCAGACCAAGAACATGCTTGGACTCTCTCTCCTGTTGGCCCTCCGGGGGGCACTGACCAATCATCCAGACTGTTACTATCATCAATGAGCTCAGATTTTAAGCTCAAGAGTGCCTCTGAATAAGGATTAGTAGCCACAACCACAGCTACGATGAATGTGAAGGTCAAGAGAATCCTGAAGTACAAGCAATGAAAAATCTCCATTGGAACTCGAAGTGGAGGAGAAAGAAAAACAACTATTGACAACCCCAGGTAAGAGAAAAATCTGTCAGTTTAGCATAAGGCCTGTGTATATCGTTTGTGTTTTGTTGGATGTGAGGTGCATGGGGACTAGAGAAAGAAAGCATAAAAGAAGGGAGTGACGTACAAGGATTAGTTGATATGATATGAGAATTTGCCATCGATCAAGTTTCTTTAGAGGCAAGAAGGGACCCTTAGGGTCATAGTTAATTTGGATGGTGTTGGCCACTAAGGACTGTAGCTTTTACATGATGAAGCATCTTTTTCTTGCTTTTCACCGGAGAAAAGGAAATATGTTAATTTGAGATGGGGTATGAAAATTTCGGGGACATGAACCTAATCCTCCATATCCTTGCCATTTAATTTCGGAGATAAAGTGCATTGTTGTATCCCCTTCTGGTTGCATGGTTATAGGCAAATGGTGGCCTATTAGGAATAAAGTGAACCATTATTTTATAAAAAAGAATATAATAGGAATTAAGAAAGGTGAGCAATTACTAGGCAATTATTATCACAGCTACAGTTCTGACCTAATTTTGGACTATTGAAACCAAAATGTGATAGCAGTACTGAAGAAAATGTCTGGATAAAAAAAACCAGCCAGATTTGCCTGTCCAGGGAACCAAATTAAGTTGAGAGACAGATTATCTTATGCAGTATTCAATTAAGGGAAATACAAGCCAGTAAATCGTTGTTTTGGGATTGACCAGTCATTGAAATGATAGTAGCAGGTGCACAGAAGTTACAGTATAAAGACAATAGTGTAGTGCTAAAAAAGCAGCTCTCTTTTTCCTTGATTTATGATTAACTAAACCTTTTGGGTCCTTGAAGGACATTAAAGGTATATATATCCATATTCTGTTCTTGACATGTGTAACCTTGGCAGTTGGCAGTGAATGCTTAGTTTCTTCTTTCGTGCGTGCTCCTAATGCAATCTAATAATTAAACTTAACGTCTCTAATACGGTGCTAAAAACTTTTAAAGGAGAGTAAATCCAAAGTGAACTAGTGAAGAAAGATAGCTGTCCTCGTTGTTTGACAGTGGTGTTGTGATTCTCAAGATGGATGCATAGAGAGCACAGCTTGTAATTACTTGGGTGGTTCATCTTGCATTAATTACAAGAGCATTTATTTCATCTTTTCACTGTCTCTAGAATTACAACTGTGAAGTTGGTCATGGCCCAGAGACCTACCAGCCCTAACATATCTTGTACAAAATGTAGGAGCTAGGTTTTCCAGCAGTAAGCATTTATAAGAAACTAAGATTAGTTGCTGCTTGACATGCTAAACTTGGCACAAAGCTACTACACCTATAGGTGTTATTTTGACTCCCTTGAAGCAGCTAGTCTTGTCTTTCAACCTAGGCAGTAGCTAGTAGCAGTGAAGATATCCCATTGCTCGTAAAATATCAAAAGAAAAGGAGAGTCCTAGCATTAGCAGCTAAATGGCCCTCTAGGGTTTTGTTTGGACCCGGGGACCAGCTTCTCAGGGGGGACTCTTCAAGTGTCATGGACAAAAAATGCTTGTCCTTCATTAGGATTGCTGAAGCCAGCTTTGGTTCTTTATGTAGATGTTCATTTATGTCATGTATGGGAAACAGTGCAAGGCTCTAAAATCTTGGTGCAGAGAGTCACAAGACATGATCACATCGCGAGAGAGTCCTGCCTCCTGAGACCCTTCACAGGGACCCCGTGATGAATTAATTCTGGCGAGGAGACGAGTCCCCTCGCATTGCGTGTTATTATTACGTATCATTTAATATCCCTGCCGCTTATCTGAAGCCAGATATCTTTGCTCCACTGTGATAACAAGGGAAGTACGATCCTGAGATAAGCTTGTCCCTCTGGCAAAAAAACAAATCTCTTCTTTTAGTTCTTGAAGTTGTAACTTCTTCAATATTTATCATCGCTGTTGTGGAGCTAATAAATCCAAGGCCACAGTTCTTTCAATGGCGTAAAAATAAGACACGTTTCACTGGATTTTGAATGGATAGAAGGCGTATAGCAAGAATTGAGCTCTGCCATTACGCATCTATCACTGTAACAAGGAAATGGGATTCACCGCATATCCATCATAGCATCCGAACACTTGTTAAAGGAAAGAACAGAATCGTCCAGTGTGATAGAGGAGAGAAAATAGCAGAGAAATTCCCTCAAAGACCACCGACCTTGTGGTGTTAGGGCCTATGCTGCACACATCTTTTTAGGAAAAGAAACTCTCACTCGTCTGAATGCATTGGATTCCCATCATAAGCAGCCGAGGAAGGAGGGGGCTCATGCTTGATTTGATGCATGAATCTAACCAAGGTTTAACAAAGACAACCATAGATATCAATCTTTAGGGTAATTAAGCTGAGCACCAAGTAGGACACCACAAGGATACTGAAAAGACCATTTGGAACCCTGCACAACTTATTTATAACCGAAGAAACTAGGGATGCTTTTGACTTTCTGCAGGGGCTATATGCCAGGAAGAGTGAAACATCTAGCCAGTCAAAAACTATTGGTTAGTGCTGTGCCATGCAAAACGGATAAGAAACATCATACAAGCAGAGAAGAAAACGTCAATAATTCATAAAGGACAGCATAAACATGCAAATAAAGTAAATAAAAGTGATTGAAGAAAAGGGCTCTTCAACAAAACATGAAATCTACTTTGACAAATTATGGATAGAAGTGGCTACTGGTAAAGTGATAGACGGCTGGGGAGGTTTTGAAGCATGCCCTCCATTTTGATTTGAAGGAAGAATTGAGGGATTCAACACATGCCAAACCCATCCCCGATGAAGTAGCAGATCCTTGATGCAATGAACACCGCCAGCTGTAGAGAAAATAACCAGTCCATCCTTGGATTTGAAAACAGAAATGGCTAAAATATAGACAATAACATCGAGCCGAGCCTTGCTTGGAGCCTAGCAACAGCACAGCAAGAACCATGACTGGCAAATAGTTTAGATTTCCAACACTGTATTTTAACAGATAAGAGAGTTGAATTTGGATACAAGATTGTATCTTGAGACCTGTAAACAAGTTCTCAGTCACTGGTTTCTGATCCCACAATTGAATTGAGTGAATCCAGTAACATGCTGAGCATTAACTCAAGTTTAATCCTCCTTGCAGATCATATCAGCCAAACTGATGGGGCATCTGTCACACCTGATTGCATGAATCATACGTGACAATTTTAAACCTAAACCTAGATATTCAAAGATTATTAAGGATCAATTGATCCAAAACAAACTTTTAATGGACAAATTAATAACATAAAATGATATCTTATAGGTTTGAGCCTCAATCATAACAAACAAGACAAACAACAATGTGAGTTTGCAAGAGAAAAAAAAAAAAAACAACCTACGAACATTCAAACCATAAACCCAGAAAATGCTCAATCCAAAAAAAATGATTAAAACCCAAAAAAAAAAACGACCTAAACCTAACAACTCTAACTTAAATATGTTTGTCATGACTTCTAAAACCATTAAGAACTAAAAAAACAGAAAACAAAAAAGAAACAATCTAACAGTTAAACCTGTTTTCAAAATATATTTCTTCAAACTATAAGTACTATTATATTAGTTCTAAAGCCTGTTTTCAATCAAACTTACAATGACTAGTCCTAGTAACTCATCAAAAATAGCCTAGGATGTCAAATCTAGTAAAGTCACCTATTAGCACATGAAATTAAAACAGATTCAATGACTAATTTAAGCATTAAAACATTATTTGTTGTCATTTAAACAAGATATCCTCATTACATTAGCAGCCAAAAAACATCAAACTATTCATCTAATTTCATCTCGAACCTATAAAAATATATACTACTTCAAAACATAATTTGCTAAAACACACACGCACATTACCTCTAAATTAACAACTAATCACCACAAATAAACAATAAAATTTTAAATAATAATTTAACAGGGATTAAAGGAGAGGTTTGCTCATTAAGCTACACCTTCTCATGAAAAGCAAGTGTATTACCTTTTATTAACAATGATGTCTTCTTTTCTAGAATTTCTTCTCTCTTTCTCCTTGTTTCTGACTCTTATTCAATCCTTGATTTTTTTACACCTCTTCCTTTCTCCTCTTTTCTTTAAACTTTTGCACATTATTTTTCTAGTATTTTTATCTAAAACACCTCTGGTATTTTTCTTTTAATTCTCTTTAGAATTTCTCTCCATTTTCTCCCTTCGCAGCTGTGGAGAGACATTCTTTTTATAGGCTAAGATAAAACTAGGAGGTTACAGAATCATGGTGGTTTTTTTTATATAAAAAAACAATATAAGTGGTTATACGAGACTCTCCCTTTCTTTGTCTTTTATAACCATACCTCGAAGGTTATGATATCTAGCTTCCTTCTAAACTGGATCCTAGCAAGAGAAAGCATAATCAAAGCTAGTTCTTTTATGAATGATTTTCTTCTTCAATTAAGACTAACTAGGTATGGTACTTTGACGAATTCATATAAAGCCTGGGATATAAACATACCACTGATAGACCTAAATCATGTAAAGGGAATGTAGATCTATTATTAGGAATAAACCATACTTTATTTGGAGCTCTAAAACTCCACATTCATTTATAGAAAGATTAGTCCCTGATTAGCTTAAATCTGTCAATGCAAGGGAGGCTAACTAGAAGCAAGATGTTGTCGAATTCATCAAGCCAAATATGGTATAAACATTTGATGAAGATGGTTGATCTTTGTAAAGAAAGTTTTTCTCATTCATTTGGTGCCAATTATAGCCTTGAGATTGTCGGAGATGCTACATTCATTTGTCTGAACGTTGCTTTTTAATCAATGTTTTCAGGTGAAAAAAAAAGAACAATGACTAAACGACGCATCACTTGGTCTTTTCATTAAACTCTAAATGACACGTCGCATGTTTTAAACCCTAAAAATTAGGGTTTTGAAAATTTTCAATTTAGTCCTTGTACTTCTAATTTCAGCGTATGCATCCTCAATTAACCTAGAAAACTTTTCAACCCTTATAATTGCATTCTTGGAAATATTTTTTGGAATCCTTTAATTCACTTGCCTCTTACAAATTAGTCCTTAGTTTCTAAACTTTGCAATTTAGCCTTCATCTAACCATTAAGCTTTTAATTTGTCTCGATTTAATCCCTGATTTAATCAATTTTTGTCCCTATATATACGTGTTTTTTGCACCTTGACTCTGGATTTTCTCAATTAAATCACAAGTTGCCCTCCAAATTGTATTTTTTAGTAATTAAGCTCATTAAAAGTTTAATTAAGTTCTTGAATTTAATTAATTCTTTTAATTTTAGCCAAATTAATTCTTAAATTTAATTTATTTCAATTAATTCTTTAATTAAGTTAATTAAATTCATTAAAAGTTTAACTAAGATAACTTATTGGTTCCTAGAGCCTAGCCCATCTAGCATTGCTTGCTTGAGTGCCATCTAACAAATGAGAATGAAGTATAACTTAGCTTCCAATAAACAAAAAAGTGGGTGTAGGGCCAAAGCAACCAAAAACAAGAATTTGAGAGCAGAGATGTAAAAACATGGCCCAAAAGCATTAACCGTGTACATTAATAATGTTTATCATGTAAACTCTGATCATTTAACATGATTTAAGATTTATGTAGAGGACATGACTTACGTCATACGAATTACGAAGTAGCATGCAAAACAATCATCTAATATAAATTGATAAACACCAACTCATATGTACATGCAAGAACACATTCTCAAGTTTTTAATCACAGAGAAAAGATCTCAAATTCATGTATAGAACATGAGTTTGTTCTTGCAGGATTAAATCATGAGTTTCAGGTTTCCAAGAGCTCCTGGAATTAAATTTCAAGTGAAGGAGTTGATGCTTAAAGAATCTCTTTCTTGCAGTGGATGGTCTCACCATTCCTGCTGAACCCCCAGACTTTTGTAAGGGTTCACACATGCAAGATGCAAAAGCTGCTGGAATTAAAATACAAGTCCCTGACCTCTTGCATCCTCTGACTTCACTTGAAATCATGATTACTGAGCACAATGTTTCATTTTCTTCCTCCCTTGAGCCATTAAGTTAAAATACCACCGGAGATGATATGCAATGGATGAAGCCCCTCAACTTTTATAGATTTGAAAACACAGAGAAATGAAAAGCTGCAAGAAGGGAAAGCTTCAGTAAAACACAGGGATCAATTCATTGCTTGAACAGCCTAAACCAAATACTCAAGATCACGTGGCTGACAGTCATGGCTCTTTTTCGTTTGTCATTTGCATGCTTATTTATAACTTAGGCAGGCCTTATCCTTTTCCTCTCTTTTCCCTGATATCCATAACAGTGGATATGGGCATGAGCTGACACACTCAGAATCAAATTGAATTAGGCCCGACGCCTTTCCCTTCCTCGTATTGAGTGTCATCATTTGGATTCCCAGGCACTATCTTCTTCCAAAACCAATGCTTTCTCCATAGGAATATCATCTCTTCGATAGGAACTCCCTTAGTTTCAGGGAGGAAGAAGTAAACGAAAATAGTCATGACAAGAATCCAGCTAGCAAAGAAGAGGAAGATTCCGAACTTGAAAGCACAGAGGAGGGATAGGAAAACCTGAGCTATTACAAAAGTAAATAAAAGATTTACAGCTACTGTAATGCTTTGTCCAGCTGATCGGGTTTCCAGTGGAAATATCTCGCTTGGAATGGTCCAGCCAAGCCCACCCCATGACCATCCAAAGGCTACAACAAACAAGCAAATCACAATGACAACCAACACCGAGAAGACTTTAGATAGTTTCTGGTTGTCCCCGAACTTCACCCCCAAGATTATAGAAACAATTACCTGTTACAAAAGTTAAATAGTAATGGTTATTTGAAGCCAGAGGTAATGAAGGTTCTACTCTCTAATCTCTAGGCTATAGAGACATACATCTAATTGAACCAACAGATTCTCACCTAATGGATTATTTTATCGAACGCACATGAAAGAGTAATGAACGTTTACCTGGCATGTTATCATTTGTATTCCACCACTGATAAGTAAAAATCTCCGGCCCAGTCTATCGACTGTTGCGATAGCAATAAAGGTAGAGGAACAAAGAGCTGCTCCAGTCACAGCTGAGGAGTAGAGGGAGGCATTGCGCCCAAATCCCATACTTTGAAACAGCACTGGAGCATAGAAGAGAATAGAATTTATTCCTGTCAGAATCTGAAATGCTGGTAGCAGGATTGCCATAACCAATTGAGGCCTGTTCCTTTTTATAAGGATGTTTCTGAATGGATGCTTGATTGAGTTAGCCAACTCACTTGCTTCAACCATGTCTTCAAATTCTGCATCAACATTTTTGGTTCCTCTGATTTTCTCTAGGACTTTTCTCCCCTTATCTCGCATTCCCCGTTCGATTAAACTATTAGGTGTCTCAGACAGATATATCCCTCCCACAGTCATCAATACAGCTGGAACTGCTGCTAGGCCTAGAGAGAGTCTCCATCCCCATGGCTTAAGCTTTTGAGTTCCATAATTAACCATGTTTGCCGTAAAGACTCCACTGGTAGTTGCTAACTGAAACATCATGTTTAGTGCTCCTCTGAGATGAGTTGGTGCCATCTCTGATAAGTATAGTGGAACAGCCTGGAATAATAATAATAATAAAAAAACTATGTATTATTACTGTAACACATCCACTCTCTTTTGATCACCACATTTTCAATTCATTTCCATAACTTATAAGGAAGAATGTGCTTTGTTACAGGAAATAGCTTGAAGCAGAATGAAGCACCTGATTTCCAAATCCAATGCCGACACCAAGCATGATCCGACCCATGAGAAGCATTGCCAGGTTGATGGATGTGGCATTTAAGATTGCTCCAATAAGAAAGCTGGAACCACCACAGATTATACTTATTCGACGTCCATAAATTCTTGTGATAGGACTTGCAACCAGAGATGAAACCAAACCAGCAAGGTAGAGAGAAGAGGTAAAGGCTGATAGCCCTTGGTCATTGTACTTGCAGTAGTTGTTTTCATGAGCACGCTGCTTCTTTTCATATACACCATGGAAAAATTTCTTAAGAAATCCATCCATTGATGTCACTCCTCCTGTTAATCATTGAAGTCGGTATACAAAAAACTCAGTTTTGAAGCAGAATCCGAAAGGTTATAGAACTCCAACATTTTCAAGATTTTGTTCTTTCCTTTAAAACATTTCTTAGTTTCTCTTTTCGTCTCCGAGATTAATGCCAACTAATCTCTAATCATCGTGATCCTAATTTTATCATAAGAAGACAACCTTGAAAAATCAAATTGCAACATGAATTAACATGACATCTTCAAGGAAGCATTGAAAATTATAAAAACAGAAAATGAACATTCAAGGAGATCTCATCTAGTATACTTGTTATCATCGATGTTCAATGGAGTCTTTTTTGGCAGCCAAGATGGGTTCTAAATGCTGGTTGTGTCAAGATTATCTATTTCTAGTAGGAAACAATAACTTGAATAGCTGCTATCAAGATCTATTTTTCAAGAGAAGAGCCTAAAAAAATTATCCCTGCAGTCTGTCAACGATTAATTTCAATTTCTATTACAAAATTTGCTTTTCTTTGTGAAGAAATTGAATAATTATTATTTATTTTAATCTCTCATCATCATTATAATCTCAGAAATGTGCAAGGCGACCAAAAACCCTTCTGGTTTGAATTCTGGTTTTATTCATCATCCAGAAAACTTTCACTTTTTATTTCATCATTGCCTTTGACACATGACAACCACCTAACTTTCATCCTTTCCAAAATCTAAAGAAATATTCCAGTTAGAATATTCTCTTTCAACAAACTTTACCACAAAAACAGTATCAATTCATCAATCTCCATCAAGTTTTGACAAAAAAAAAAAAGAAAAGGAAAATGTACCTGAAATCCCAATATCATAGCCAAAGAGAGAGCCACCAACAGCAGCAATAACACATGCAATGATTACAGAACAGGTGACTCTCCCTTGATACTGCTCTGCCCTCTCCTTGGCCACACCAGCCGGCCCAATAGACCCTCCTGCCATCTTCAAAGCTCAAGTACCAGAATCAACAGAGAGACACAGACCCTTTTCTTGTTTTTCCAGAGACAATTCAACAAAAGGAGAAACACTCTTCTATAATCTCAACTCTGATCATGTGGGATTTGAAAACTATATAATGAGCTTGGCAGAAAACATGGGTTTATCCATATGTTTGCACAGACAAGATGGCAATAATGATAAAGACATGATGGAAGTTTATTTGTTTCCTCAGGAGCTTGTTTCGGTGCAACAGAGTATTCAGTTTCACAACTAACAATTAGCGGTCAGAATTTATTTTTGCATTTTAAAAACACCTTTTTAATTTGAAAATATTTTATTTTTTATTTTTTATTTTAAATAAATTTTTTATATATATTTTTAGATTATTTTAATATACTAATATAAAATAATAATAATAATAATAATAATAATAATAATAATAATAATAATAAAATATTATTTTGATATATTTTTAAGCAAAAAATACTTTTAAAAAAATATTAATATAATTCTACACAAATTCTTATTATAAAAAGCATTTCTATTTCTTCTTTTTTTATTTTATTTTTTTGATAAAGGCATTTCTATTTTTTTCAAAGGATTGGCCATTCATAGCCATGATATAATGCTATTTATTTCTTCTCCTAGAAAAATGAAAGGTCAATTTGGTAGTTGCACATATGGTAACCGAATTTAATATTATGGGTTCGTTACAAAATCAATGCCTATATTAGAAAATTTCATGGGGTTATGCATTGAATTTATATATAATAATTCGAATAAATCTATTGGTTTTGACATTTTATCCATCAAAATTAATAAATATTTATTATATAGACATCATTTATTTATTTATCGTACGATAATGTTTGTCTAAGAAGTTGCGTCTATATTTTCTTAAAACATAGACGCAATAATGTTTCGTAAAAAAAAACATAGATTATTGTTTATGGATTCCATGAAATTTTGCGTTACAAACGCATGGAAAAGGAAAGCAGGTGGGAGCTGCTTCTTGCGGTTGCACCATGCTGCACTGTTCGGTGAACAGTGAGCATGCCCTCACTGTCGCTTGTTCATGTGAACACTTTTTTTTTGAAAAAACAGTGCAGTTAATTGATTTCACTCGCATTGTTCACATGAACGTGAACGTGAACGATAATTTTTTTTTGTTTTTTTAAAAAATTAATTTAAGGTGAATTAAATTTATTTATACTGTAATCTCAATTTTATTCATGATTATATTTTACCTAATTTTATGCACGCTCAAAAAATCATGGAAACTGTAGTTCTTGTCGGATGAATTTTGGATGTAATGGAATTATAGATAATTTAATAGAATAATAAAATTTTTTATATATAAATTATGATTTATTTCATGATGTAATAACAATAATTAAATTTACAATATTTAAATTAAAAACCATAAATATTAATATGTATTTTTTAAAATTATTTTTTAACCTCAATTTCAAAAGCATTCTTAACCAAACACAATAAACTACTTTTTGTTCAATCTCAATTTTAACCATAGTTTTAACCAAACACCTATTTTTTCAAACCAACCTCAACCAAAAATACTTTTTATAAAACAACTTTTTTTAAACCATAACTACAACAGCTACCGCAATACTAAAAATACATAATCTATGTGTTTTGGATAAATTATTAAAGATATTTTATTTATGAGGCCGTCGGCATAGTGATAGCAATTGATTTTCAAACTTGTAAATATATCAAAATAATATTTATTTTATTTTTAATATTAATACATCAAAACAACATAAAAACTAAGAAGTACATAATCTATCTGTTTTGGATAAATTATTAAATATATTTTATTTGTGAGGCCGTCTGGTATTGTGATAGCAATTGATTTAAAGTAAAGAAAAAAATAAAAAAACTAAATTTTCTTAAAAATATTTTTGAAATATAAAAACAAAAGGAATATATAAATTCTAAACTAATGGACTTGACTTGGAGTGATATTAATAATTATATATTAATTTGGGATTGGCTGAAATTGTGTGGTCTACTTTTTGTTTGTATGCAAAAATATAGATAGATAAGTGTTTTAATATTGCTTAGAAGTAAAGTAATGATTGATTTTTTAAAGTATTTTTTATTTAAAAATATATAATTTTTTATTTTTTAAAAATTATTTTTATTAACAGTATATCAAAATAATTTAAAAATACTAAAAAATAATTTTAAATAAAAAAATTAAAAAAATATCACAGAACATGATTTTAACAATAAAAATAAATATTCACTTTATAGTATGCACTTTGGTGGTTTTCTTTTCACTTGGAGTGCAAATCTTTAATGAGTTCGTTAGCCAGGCAGTGTTTCTTTAATGACTTAAACTTTCCAATTACGAAGAGTGTGATCGCTTTTTTTGTATCTCATTTTTTAATTTATTTGAGAGAGTAATGATAATTAGTTTAAAATTTTTTTTTAATATATTAAAATAATATTATTTATTTTTAAAAATTATTTTTTAATACTACCATATATTTAAAAATACTAAAAAAATTAATTTAAAATAAAAAAATTAAAATCTTTAGAAAAATCCGCATGGCCTGTTTAAGAATATGGTGCGCTTCAAAATAATCTAAAAACATAAAAAAAATATTAATTTAAAATAAAAATATAAAATTTTTTAATTTTTTTAAAAATATTTTTAAAATACAAAAACAAACAGAAACACCCGGAAAATTCCTACCGCCAAAATGCAAGTTGGAACTCGGCCAGTAAAACCAAGTCTCTGTGGGTACAATAACCACTTTACTTAAGACAGAAATCAAGAGTATTAATTTGGAGGGCATGCCTCAACCTGAGTTTATCTTTTAAAAATTACTAGTTTAAATCTTTTAAATTATTAAAAATTTATATAATTATTAATTTTAAAATTTATATAATTAATTAAAAAATATATGGATGTCAATGATAATCTAAAAATAATCAAGGATTCAAGAGCATTAATTATTATTTTTGTTTTCATGTCATGAAAGACAAAAACTTGATCAGTGATCCAATCCTGTATGCGAGACACGGTTGAAACCAGTTTCGTGTGTGTTTATGATATGCATTATTGACATTCTTACCCTTCAGATGCCATTTTGTTCACGCCGAAGAGTTCCTCCCTTTTCCACTCACTAAACTAACGCCACGAAATCCAAGTCAAAGTCTAACCCCTGACATCATTCACAAGTCGGCAGCCCCCCGCTCACGACTTTTTGTACTCGTATATCATCTTTAATA
>Ga0325410_1003060_pt1 | contig 18776 bp, 12 predicted proteins | sample PopdelMetagenome_16_FD_206182 | JGI IMG/M metagenome (GOLD analysis project Ga0325410, IMG submission 206182) | Populus deltoides microbial communities from Bellville, Georgia, United States - Xylem-PdIQD-R3 | ecosystem: Host-associated > Plants > Phyllosphere > Stem > Wood/Secondary xylem... | reverse complement strand
TAGATAGGAGACTTGTTTAGTGCCTAAAGTCGCCTTGTTGCTTCGCGTTGGACAGGAGAAAAAACTGAACACCAAGTTGAGGAAGTTAGCCCTAATAAAGATAACTATGGAGGCAACAATGAGATTCCAGAGGGCACTGATTTTTTTTTAATGTATTTTAAAATTCCTTATGATTTTTTTACGATTTTACGATCCGAGTTTGCGTACGGCTTTCCGTGCCGTGTTAAAATCACGATTTTAACAACCTTGTGTCACACCCCCATTAAACTTGATTTCTTAGCTTTTCAGGAGTTGTATCATCTTTGTTGTGGGTTGCTTGACCATGTAATCAAAAGGTCCATATCATTTGGTATCAAAGCTTGACTCTATTAACCAGGTTATATCCTTCTGTTAATTTCATTTTTTTTTTCCACTTATCCCCTGTCAAATTTACTTGTTTATATCCATGTTTTTATTTAGGGTTAGTTTTCTCTAATCCTTAGTGTCTTTTTACTTTCTTTATTGTCATTAACATTTTTTTAGGGTTTGATATCAAAAAGGAGAAAGGATTGGTCAAATGTTTTTTGTTCTTTTTCCAGTTTGAAAACTTAGAGTAAAAAAAATAAAATACAAAGAGAGTATTACAATCAAGATTACATGTATTCTAATAAGGTATTATGGTAAAGAAAGAGGATGTATCAAAGGGAGAGGAACAAATAGATTGGTGTTTTTTTATGAAGAATGCAAAGATCTATCTCGTAAGTTTCAGGTTTTAATGAGTGAATTTGATAATTTAAACAAACTATTCTATGAATAGAAAGCTTTAGAGAGAGAGGAGCAACAACATCAAAATGATGAAAGACAAAAGATAAGGGCTACCATGTTCATACAAAATTGTTGGAGGCGAGTGTTGGCATGAAAAAAACTTTGAAGGCTTAAACAAGAGGCTTATGAAACATATATTATACCTATTAGTGATTTGAGGATGAATCATCTTGAAGATAGAGGGAATAATACAATCCAAAAAAGGGTTGAACTAGGAATTTCATATTCTAGCGTAATTGTGCCTACATTTCAGTTTTACAACAACAATCATAATTTTCAATCCGATAGTTAGATGAGGCTAAATCTTTACCCATAGTTTTCTAGAATATTGTTCTATATTAGAGTAAATTTTGAGGTCAATTAGAGTTCAACAAGACCTTGCGATATAGGTCAGAACATGTTGAATGAATTTTATGTATTTTTAGTTAAATATTCATTGATGCCAGAGTTAGGAATATTATAGGTAGATCATTGATAACACAATACAACAAACTTTTAGCAATTTAAGACAAAACTAGCAATGCAGCTTACCTCAGGTAGGTTGTTATAGGGGTGTTAGTATCTTCCTTTAGTATAACCAGTCATGTATCATAAAATCCTTATTAACTAGTTAGAGTTTTTTAGTGATCATAAAACTAAGTAGTGACTCCTTAAATAAGACATTTACCTATAAAAAAAGATCCTAGATATATATTCCTTTCCTTTTTTTAGGTCATCATAATGTCGGGTAGTGATAAGGGTATCAAATTCACTTCCAACTCCTAGTCTTTAATTTGCACAACACACCTCTCATACACATCATCAATATCTGTTGTTACTTATTTTTAGACCCCACGTGCTGGAGATGGTGTATACCTTATTTAAACTGAGTGTAGGAGTTTAACTCATGTTTGCTGGAAGATTGACAAAAGCAGAGAAAGAAATATTTTTTTGAAACCTTGTTTAAGTTTTCTGCTCTCTTTATCCTTCCCCTTTGCTGCCAAAATCGTCAGGTTTTCTTAGATTGATCAGGATTCTTCATAATGCTAAATTCATTCCTTCTTCATCTAGTCTTTAAGGTTGGATAAATCCCTCAGAATTTGCACTAAAAAAAACTGGTTCTGCTGCTGTCGCAATTTTTTGTTCCAACTTAGGCTCTGATTATGGCTTGGTTTCGTACGATATCTAACCATCCTAGTTATATTCTGTCACTCATGACATGTTGAAAAATTGACCTACACCTTTATTGGGTCCTAGGGATCACTCTTCTTAGGGCAGACTCTTAGTCAGATTTGGATTCTCAACATTATCAGATCAAGAACCTTTTTGACCAACTAGATTCCCACCAGATTCTGTTATCCAAAAAGATTTTATCTCACTTTGAATCCTTCATCAAAGTTGTAGTCCGGGACAGGTAGATAAATTTGAGATTTTTGAATTGCTTGATTTCGATATCAAAAGCTCATAATATTCTTGTTTGAATATCTAACGTGAAAGTAGAGAATTCTATCGTGAGAAGGATCCTGGCCTGAGTTTTGCACTAAAAACTCTATTTCCATCACAAATTTTATTGATTTGTTCTTAGGTCATGCTCTCAGTCATATCGGGATTCTCGGCATTGTCAGTTTCTGAATTAGATCAAGAGACCCTTTTTGATCAACCAGATTACTGCCAGATTATGTTCTCTAAAATGATTTTATCTCACTTCGACTCCTTCATCAAAGTTGTAGTCCTGGACGCGTAGATAAATTTGGGCTTTTGAATCACTTAATTTCGATATCAGAAACTTAAGATATTCCAGTTTGAATATCTAGTGTGAAAGCAGGGATTCCTGCCGTGAGAAGGATTTTTGCTCGAGTTTACAGGGACACAATTGCAAGATGCTTAAAGTTTGAAGACCAATTGCAGGCCAATTTGAAGCCTTTTTTTGGACCAAGGACCAAAGGGAAAAGGCGTTAAAATAAGTAAGTTGATTGAAGATAAAATTAGAAGGAAGAAATTGAAGAACCATGTTTTTTTTTTTTTTGCATAGCTATCCCGATTTTTCTTTCCTTTTATCTGCAATTTCTTGTTTGGTTTCCATGTTTCTCTTGCTGGATTGGAGAGTTGCAGACCACGTTTTTATTGACTCATTTCAAAGGAAACAGCTAGTGCCTCATGGTCCCAACTATGGTAGGAAAGAAAGAAGTTGTACCACCCTTTGATCAATGGAAACTAAGTGTTAAAAATCAGAATATTTCAGTTTCCTTTTTGTGTTTTTTTTACTGCAAATCAGCAGAGATTTGCATCCTAGAATTAATGCATTGAATCTTTTCTAAATAGATATATGTTAGACTATATATAAGCCCCTCTAATGACCTAGCACGGAGGCAGAAAAAGAAAGGAGAGAACAGAGGAAAAACGAGAAAAGAAAGACAAGAGAAACGAGAGAGAGGCAGGGCAGAGAAAGCCATAAGAACGACACTGTCGAAAGTAAGGAAAACACAGAGGTAAGGGCGACAACTCCACCAGAACAACACGCCTTCATTGCCATCATCTTCGTCATCTTGAGAGAAAGCATCAGCAGAAGGAGAGAAAACGAACAAAGACCAAAACCGGCGTGGCGTGGCCATCATTTTTGCTGTCCCCAGAAGCAGCAACCATTGGTTGAGCGCAGAAGCTTCAGCACCTGTCATCTTCGTTCGTCTCAACGTCAGCTTTCAAGAAAAGAAAAGGAAAACAGCGAAAAAAGGAAAGAGAAGAGAAGAAAACAAGGAGAAGAAAGGAGAAAAAGGCAAGCAACACAGGAGAACGCCAGACGAACACAGACAACGGAGGACTGAAAAAAAAGGGTATCGCCAGTAGACCAGGTAAGCTGTCTTTTATTCCCAGCTTTTGAATGCATTCTTAGTTGCATTTGTTACTGTTCAAGTGAAATTTAATTCACTTGAACAATAACCAGGCAAGACATGTGTATTTTTTTATGTATTTACTTTGTGGTTTTTGTATTTTTATATTTTAAAAATATATATCTCGTATTTAGAATACCCGGTTTTCAACGCAATGTGACAAATATATATATATATATATATATATATATATATAATGTTTTCATGTATACAACCAATACCCTAACATGTTTTGAACCATCATATCTTTTGTTTGATCACTTCTATCATCTTGAATTAGCTATTTGCCCTCATGTGGTAGTAGATTAGTATGAGCTTCTAGATTAGTATGAGCTTCGCTTCTAATACATACCATCATAAATCTAATACACATTGTTCATCGGTTACACTTTTTATTCTTATAAGTTTACTTAATCATAAATTATTAGCTTAGATACTTACTATAATAGCCTAAAATTTCATACCAATTTTAAATACTTCTAATTGTGAAGAACATGTAAAATGGTCAAGATTTTTTTTGTGATATATTTATAATTGACTTATATCTATCTTGCCCAAATTAGATTTAACTTTGCCCGTAATAGTATAATATTCTACACTAGTATTTAACATGTAAGGAATATTTCATTTTATAAATAATAAGTGTATTAATTTAATTTTTTTTTGAAAGTGTTTCAGGGGCTCCACCTAAAATCTTGTCTCGTTTATACTTGCAACACAACCATGATGTATCTCGATTTAACGTCAAATTGATCAATTATGGTGTGGGAATCATCAAATTCATTGGTTTTTGTATGAAAAATAAAAAATCATGTGAGTTTAATGCAAGCATTCAAGAGTTTTATTGACTAAAAGCAAAAGAAAGGATCTTATGTAGAATTCATTGATAAGTTAAGATTTAATTGGGATGAAAAATAGCTTAAAGATCTAATTGAGACCTGTCTTAAAGATTGAGGGTTACTTTCTTGAGGTTTGCCTTTTATTTTATCCATAGAAATCTAGAAGAAGCTAATAAATCGAACCTTAAAAAAGAAGAGAGAAAGTCAGAGAAATTCATTTCTTCTGAATCAAGACACTCGTCTCTGTGAGAGAGAGAGGGATGAGAAATGGGTGACAATCGGTGGATAATAACAGAGCAAGGAAGGATAGATTTGTTCAGAAGAAGAAATGCTGGTGACCTGTTTGACGAGGTAAAATCTTACTTTATTTTAGGCACCAACCAAATCCACTGTCTGTTTGCCTTCGTTTATTCTAACCAGACATCTACGTAATCAACTTATGATGTCTTCAAGTTACATATTTAGTTTCATGGATGGGTGGACTAACAGCAAATATTTTCTCTATCAGGATATCGATTATCTGTTGTGATGGCATTTTCAGAGCTCAAAATAGTTTGCACAAGAATTTCACTGGGATTATATCTTTGATATGCTACTCTGGCTGGTGTGTTTCTGGATATGTTTGAAAAAATTAACAATCTCAGAGAGTCTCACCACGATCTTTATGTGTTTGCAATCTTGCTGCATGTTGCAGCAAAGTTCAGAAGGAGTAAACTCTTGCCATAATTTTAGGGTTTTTTAGAATTGCATCCTGAATTCCAAAATCATATTTACTGAAAGAGATGTGGCACTCGTTTTTTTTTTGCCAACGATGTATGTTCTTGTCTTTCTCTGTTGTTCTGTTATTGTGATTTATTTTATAACTAAGATTCACCCATCATTTGTTTTGGAAGAGGGTGAGAGCTGAGAGAGGTGTTCCTTTCAGTTCATACTCTATCAGAGGAGCGAGATATCTCTTAATCAATTGCATGTTTATTATTTTTCTTGATAATTTTTATCTAGAAAAATAAATGTTCATTTTTAGTATGCCGCCCCTGTTCTCTCCCCTTTCCTTTCCTCTATTCATATGGCTGCATTTTCTTGCAGACAGGATTGAGGCAAATACTTACAACTGTTGCCATCACAAGAAGAAGCTGTAAGGTCAGTTACGTGTTTCAGACTGAATGATAAGATTTTGAGTTGGAAACTGGAAGAATTGTGTTCTCTTTGTTACAAAAATGTTCACAGATTGTCAAAATTATTTTTAAACCCAGTCTAACAAGAACTTGTTACTAAATTGTCAAGAACAGTTGGTGCTGTATCCCTTGATACACGGGAATTGTTCCAAGCTTCAGCTAATTAATAATCCTTACTGACTTATGACTGCATTGCAATTGAGTGCTTCTTTGAGACCAATTCATATTGTTTTACGAAGCTTTCGTTAATTCTACCGTGGTGGTAGGGTTCAAAGCATTGAAAATCTTATTGAGCCTTGGCTAATTAATTAAATAAGAGGAAAATTAAACAGACAGAAGCATAAAGTTAGGTGTCCTGCCTTCAACATTGGTAACCCTTCTGGCAATTAAGAGCTCCAGCCTGCGGGGACATGTTTGTTAAATATGAAGCTGGTCTTGCTACCATGCTTGATGCTTTTATGTAGCTTGCAGGACTTTTCTGGCCAGAAGGCGTGAAGAAAGCACCGTTGAGCATCATGTCTCCATCTGATCTCCAGTTCCAGCTCTTCCACTCCTCAAATCCAGTCAAGCTTTCATGCCAAGTCACCTGATTGTGAAGTGAACTTTTAGGAACAAAAGGGTAAGTTGAGCAGTTACCTAACTGGACGTAACCTGGTAAGTTGAACAACTATATTTAACTGGGACAGTCGAAGTGTCAATGATTTGACACTAGCCTTTTTTTTCATTTCAAATTCTACTTCAGTTATTGCTTCATTTGTGAAGAATGAACTGTTCCCCTTTCCTTTGGAGGGATAAAAAAAGTAAGCTCTCAGGTGAAATGAGATAGAGAAACTTGCCTCCTTAGTGTCACTGTTGTCTAATGCCATAAAAACATTCCCTTGGCTGTTGATTGTTGGATCGGCGCTTCCACCAATTGCGTACTTCTCCCAACCAGTATATATATTATTCACAATGTGAAAATAACCATGCCTGCACCTGTAACACTTTGTAGATGCATTTAGATAGCAGCAATTCACTGATAACTCCAGGGATGCAGAGAAGAAAAGGGAGCGCCATTAATATTTACAGTTGCTCATGCAGCTTTGTTATAGAGTAAAGTTAGTAATAACTTCAGTTACCTCGGCATTCTTTGAACCAGATTTTCACCAAAAAAATTGAAGGCAATTGTGACTTGCATATTCTTGTCATCAAGAAAATCATCACTATGACCCATAAGCATAACCTCATTATGATTGAACATGTAGTTGTTTGAGATTGTTATAGATGTTGAGCCAAATACAGCATCTATCAGTCCGTCATGGCAATTAGCTAGTGTACAATGATCAATCCACACATCCCTAGCCGCAAATATCGATATCCCATCCCCATCTGAATTACCTCTCAAACCGTAATGCTTTGTGGAGTCTCTTACAATGGCATTTCCTCCTGGTACACAGCCATGTATGTAGATGTTATGTATGATAATGTTACTGACATTTTGAATGGTTATGCAAGGACCATCCGCAATCTGGATGTTATGCCCCCGGCCATCAATTGTTTTGTGTGAATTCATAATAAGTTCTTCCTTCAAGTTGATGACCATGTCCTGATCAAAGATGATCCACAGAGGCTCTTCTTGGATGACACCATAGCGGAGTGTGCCTGGAATTGGGTTTACAGGGTCATCATTGTCAGAATTTGTTACTACATAGAGGTCACCATCTCGACCCCCCACAGCATTGCGTCCAAACCCAATCGCGCAATCAGCTAGCACCTTCCTGTTGGTTTCCCAGTCAGGGTCGCATCTCCAACAATCATCAATAGGGTTACCGGTTCTGCATGCATCATTTCCCAGCTGCCTTCTCGTTGAGCTCCTGTTACATTATTTTGCTCAGAAATTGATCTTAAATATTCTTGTGAACATATAGCATGAAACATTCACTTACCACTCGGTTGCTTCTGATATTCTTAGCAGAGGATGTCTAGAGAATGTTATAGTGGCATGTGAGATCAGGACCAGGAAGAAGAGGGAAAATGTCGGCATCTTACGTGTAGTCGAGGGATTGGTGTCTGTTTTAGGAGCTACTACACTATGATAGTGGTTCGAAGATTTAGATTTATATAGCTAGCAATCACAGCATATTTTTTTTGGATTGAACTTGCATTGCTTCCAGCAAAATTAACAAATACCACGGTGGAGATTAAATGACACCGGAAAAGTTGGTTTCCAATCATGCTGACAAGTAATAAATGAAAAGATTGTTCTAAAGAAAGTAGCAACGAGTTCTGGCTTGTAAAACCCCCTCTATTTGGAAACTTGACATTGCATTGATGTGGACGTGGTGGCAAGGACACAAGTATTTAGAGACCGAATAGTTAGCTGCTGGCTTGGATGATGGTCCCGGTCTCATCCACCACCGTAAGCTGGTGGACGTGGTTCGTTGAGCTAGATAGAGCAGTTTTGGTTACGATAGTGGGGATTTTTAAAAAGATTAGCATGGTGAAGTAATAAATTTTTAATATTATCACGTGTGACAAAGTAGATGTGTAGATTTGAGTAGACAGGGAAAGTTCATCTCTTTTTTCAATTCTAAATTCCAAATTAAGATTTGAGACAGGAGGCAGAAGATTCTATTGACCTCTTTGATAGAAACTTTGTTCGAAATCATCATCAACTTTCCATCCAAAAAAGGAACAGACTCTTACGCCTGAAATTCACTTGATTTCTAGAAATGTATGGGGGCTAAAATGAATATATACTTGCTCTTAACTAGGGATGTAATTGAATTTCTTAAGAATATGGGGACTGAATTTTTGAACCTCATGTGATCTTAATAAAAAAAAGATATCTTAATAAAAAAAACTCAGACCAAACCTCTTTGTGTTTTATTTGTTCAATAGAAGCAAACACTCTTGTTTTTTTTTTTTTTCAACAAAGCAATAAGTCGTCTATAGTGGTAGTTGACCTATCCCTAACTAGTTATTTTTCGGTCACCTCTAGTGACAAAACAAATTGAGGTCCAGTTCTTAGCCTCTATAAACCCAAATTGTTTGCTTATTTTTACCCAAAACATAATATAAGCTTTGAAAAAAAAAAATTACTTACCGACCCCAAACCACTCCAAAATCAATCTCAAAAATAAAAAATCAACCAAATCATAAAAACAAATGAACCTCGATTTACTTTTATTAGCATGTTTAGAGGAAAACACCACCTTCATTAAATTTCTATTGAGAAGAGAAACTCATTGGCACAAAAATCATCTTTTTTGGTAGTCAAAATGAAGATAACGGATAATTTTTTTTCTCCTTCACTATTTTTCAGCGAGTTTTTCTCTCATCTCTTAAACCCAAATGTTAAAAAATGTACAAAATAAACTTTTGGATGAAAAAAAATTACAAAAAAATAAAGGGAATGAAAGGGAGAAAAAAGGAAATTAGGTGGATTAAAAAGCATTTTTTTCATGAATTTTAGATTGACCATGCAATTTTCTAGTATTTAATGGTTTGGTTCCCTCACTTTTAACTCGTTATTTTAGTTCTTTTAATATATTTGTTAATGAGAAAATAGTAGGATACAAATAGTTTATTCACACAAAAAAAAAAATACAAATACGCATGTTTGTATTAGTTTTGGAGTACAAAAGAATCCGTGGAATACAAAAGAACCTGATAAATCCTATTTACGATGAAACCAAGCTCCCCAAATTTAAATCTCTTCTCACTTAGAACTACAGCTTTTGTACACTATCAACTAAAAATCCTATTTTATGGATTCCCAAATATAAAATAGTGGTTCGAAAAATCTTTTATTCCACTTCTTCAATTTCTATTAAAGTATTCACTATCAACTCACAAAGCGGTTAAAAAACATTTTACTCTTAATATTATTCAAGAATCAAGATCAAATATTCTAATAGCTTACAACCAATATTTTTCCAAGTGATTTAATTATCACTTAAACTTTTACAATATTTATGTTTCTCACAAGAATTCTCACACCTTACAATGAAAATAAAGATATCAATAAAATTGAGCTCAAGCATTTAAAAAAGTAATGATTTGATGTAAAGAAAGTTGAAAGCTTTGTAAAATTTATAAAATTAATAAAAGTTTTTAGATAAGAGAATTTATAAGCACCAAGTGTGTTATCTCACGAAGTGAAATGGTGGTGTTTATAGATAAAAAGAAAAATAAAAATTCACATATGGCCATCAAACATTTTGATTTTTTTTTGGAGTGTTCTTCCTCTTGTTAGGAATGCCATATCACCATTTTTTAGAGAAAATGATTTCTTGTAAGAGTTTGACTATTAAAAAAAATTAACCACTTTAGACAAGTTAGCTCTTGTACAAGATGTCAAGTGCAACTTATAAAAAAATTGCAAGTTTACAACTTTAGTTAAATTGGTTAAAAAAAAAAATGCAAGAACCCATATGATGAGGACTTTTAGCTAAAACTGAATAAAAAATTTTTTTGGTGATTAAAAGTGTAAGAACACATGTGATAAAGTTCAAAACTGTGTGGTAATACCAAAATTTTTGATAAAATAATTTATTATAAGATATTGTTCACTATGTATAGGATTTTGAAATAAAAAAACATTGATGGTAACAATTTTGGATAAAATTTATTTTTGTGATGCTAAATTAAATTTTATAAAGACTTGATTATGTTAATATAAACTTAGGCATCTTCAAGTCATATTTATATTAAGGAGTTCATATTACTTCAAATTAATGTAAAAAGATTCCTATAACATTAAAACTTTGACATATATATTAAATTCACTAATTTTGTTATCATCAAAATAATTAATCCATGATGTTAAAGACCTTTGGATTAACAATCCCTCTCTTTTTTTGTAATGACAAACAATTCATGCAATAAGAATATAAATATGATATTTAATATTATCTCCCCTTTATAACAAGCAATTCATGCAATAAAAAAATAAAGATGATATTTAATATTATAAATTTTTAAATATTATAAGCTCCCTATATCAACTTGAATATTTAAGATATAATAAAGATATAGCATTACATAAATGTATCACTTGTAAGAACTAAAATTCATGCATATCACAATCCACATTTAACTATAAACACCACATTTTTCTCTCTAAAATAATAAATATTAAGCATCCAAGCACTACATTTTTCTCCTTCTTTGGCACATCAAAAAGGAAGGCACCAAATAGCAAATAGATCCACGATATTACATAACCAAATAGAAAATTTATAATTTAAATGGAAATAAAAGCACATCAAACATAGTTAAAACCAATATCCATTGATTTAAAGATTGTAAACCAAATCTTCTTGATCTCATTTTATGTCCTAAAATCTTCTCTCATGTTTAGCCAAAGTGCAAGAATATTAACTCCAAAAGTTTGTCTCTTTTCCAAAGGATTAAAAAAGTGTAACCTTTCTAACTAAGACTCATTTTCATCAACTTATAAATGAATGTACAATCAATTTAATATTTTTATGCAAACATGAATTAAGTCTAAAACATATTTTTATATTTTTGAAATGAGAATTTTTTTTTTAATTTTTTGATTTTGTTTTGAAAATTTAATTGAAAACGAGTATTTTAATACCAGGCTCACTTCTTATAATGTTAGTATACAATCACTACCAAAAAATTCTCTTAATACCAATGGAATTACCGACGGCTTACTTCTGTCGGTACTTTGAGGTCACCATTACCGACGGACTTTTTTCCGTCCGTCATTCTGCCGGTATATACTGACGAACACATTCGGTCGGTATTTACGGACGGAATGACAGACGGAATATGCAGAATTAAAAAAAATGGTTCGCTGACGTGGATGTTTTTTGGGTGATTTTACCGACGGAATCATCGAGGAATTCAAAACAGCAGATCCGTACGGTGACGTGACCGATTCACCGTTTAACATCCCGATGGAATCACCAAAGGATTCAAAGCGAAATTTCTGTACAGTGACGTGCCTTGTTTATCGTCAAAATAACCGATGAAATCGCAGACGGAATAATTATGTCGGTGAATCCATAGGCAAAAGTTATATTTCTTGAAGTTTTGTGGTCACAACATCAATGTTCTGATTTACTGATGGATTTTATCAGTTTTTATAAGTAATTCAATCTTTTTAAATTTTAACATTTAAATGACAATTTTATTGTTTTTTTTATATGTATTTTGTTAGTATATGTACATGTTTTATTCTTATTTCTCAAACAAACTTGTAGTATATGAATGTATAATTTTATACTTGTTATGGTTTGTTTTAGATTTTGTAAAATTATATTTGTTTGTAAATTGTTGAAACTTAATTGAATTACCGAATTACATGTGTTGTTTTGAAATAATTAATAGTTTGTTTAACGGGTTCGTTTTAATTTTTATCAATGGTATTGCGGAGTTGTAATTTCCGTAAATTTATATTTATTAATTTGTATGGACGTTGATAATTGATAATGAATATTTAATATTTACGAGAAGTTGTAAATGGTGTGTTGGATAATTTCGAGGTAAGTCAATAGTTTTGCAAATTTATTTACCTAACACAGTTAATTAATACATGTTGTCATCATAATTTTATAGAGGTTCGATAGAAGTCATGGATGATCGTTCATGTATGTATCAAGATTCACCCCAAGGTTTTATTAATTGCAGAGGATGGATTATTGTAACGGGGTTCATGGTTTTATTAATTTCACAACTTCTATTCCCAGAAATTTTACCGAAAGCGGTATTAGGTGTCCATACAGGAAGAGTCAAAATAAAAAGTATCTGCATCCAGATGGTGTAATGATGCATCTACTACACAAAGGGTTTATGGAGAATTACTGGTGTTAGTAAGAAGAGTATAGGAGAAAGGGTGATTGGGTCAACTTCTAGTGCTAGCAATGTGCATGAAGCGGCAAATGACAACACTAATCCTTATAGGAATATGGTTATGGATGCAATGAGAATGAATCAAGGTAATGTCAGTCAATGTCCAATCATAGAAGAAGAATGTAATACAGATGCAACTAGGTTTTTTAATTTGTTGAAAGATTCTGATGAACCATTATGGGATGGTTGCACAAATCATAGTAAATTATCGACCGTAGCACAGGTGTTCACCATCAAGTCAGATCACGGGTTGAGTGAGGTCGGGTATGACAAAATTATTGAATGGGCGAGAAGCATTTTACCTGAAGGGAACAGGCTGAAAGAGAACTTCTATGCTGTGAAGTCCATAATGAAACCCCTCGGTTTAGGATACTAGAAAATTAGTATGTGCCCTAACTTCTGCATGTTATACTACCTTTAAAACACTGAGTTGATCGAGTGCATGACATGTGGGCATTCCCGTTACAAACCCAAAACTGGTAGGGGAAGACACTAGTGGCATATAAAAAACTTAGATACTTCCCAATCACACCTACACTACAGAGGTTATTCATGTCACCAAGGACTGCTGAGCACATGACATGGCACCAATCACATGATGCGGTTGATGAAGTGATGGTGCATCCTTCTAATGGCGAAGCCTGGAAACACTTTAACAGTATGTATCATCACTTTTTAGCTGAATCAAGAAACGTGCATCTTGGATTGTGTACAGATGGATTTAACTTGTTCGGGTCATTTGCTGCTCCTTATTCTTATTAGGCGGTCATACTTGCGGTTTATAACTTGCCACTGGGAATGTGTATAAGGCCGGAGTTCATGTTTTTATCTACCGTCATACCCGGTCCAAGCAGCCCGGGTCAGAATATAGATGTTTATCTTCGACCGTTGATTGATGAGTTGGCGCATTAGTGATCCTCCAGAGATTTGACTTATGATATATCGAGGAAATAAAATTTTCTTATGAGGGCGGTTTTGATGTGGATTATCAATGATTTTCCAGCTTATGGAATGCTTTCTGGTTGGAGCATGCATGGAAAACTAGCATGTCCATAATACATGGAAAACAACAAGGCATTCACACTAACAAACGGAGGTAAAGCTTCTTTTTCTGACTATCACCTTCGTTTCTTGCCACATAATCACAGGTATAGAAAGAACAAAAATGATTTCTTTGTTGGCAGAGTTGAAAAGGATGTTGCATCCCTGCATTTTTCTGATGAAGAATTGCATAATGTTGTGTTAGAGTATAGTGACATTGTATTTGGTCTTCAATCAGGTAAGCAAAAGCTTCCTGGTTTTGCTTTGACCCATAATTGGGCAAAGCGAAGTATCTTTTGGAAGCTTCCTTATTAGAAGGCCAATCTGCTCCGCCATAACCTTGACGTCATGCATGTTGAAAAGAATGTGTTTGAGAACATTTTCAACACCGTCATGGATGTGAATGGGAAGACAAAGGACAACATCAAGGCTAGATTGGATGTAGCTTTGTTCTGTAACCGTAAAAATACAGAGTTAGTTTGTGATGTGTCACGGGTCGCAAAACCAAGAGCAAGCTTCGTGTTAAAGAAATATGCACAACTAGTAGTCTACAAATAGCTTAAGAGTCTGCGTTTTCCCGATGGACATGCCTCGAACATATTAAGGCTGGCTAATACGAAGGAATGCAGATTGTATGGAATGAAGAGTCATGACTACCATGTGTTTATGCAAACACTCATCTCATTAGCTTTTCGTGATTTGATGCCAAAGGGGATATGGAATGCACTCACAGAGATCAGTCATTTCTTTAGAGATATATTTTCCAGCAAGTTGAATGTTGATCACATTTTGAGGCCTGAAACGAATGTCGTCGAGACACTATGCAAACTTGAGATGATATTCCCTCTATCATTTTTTGACTCAATGGAGCATCTCCCCATACATCTACCGTTCGAGGTAAAAGTTGGAGGACCGATCTAGTATAGATGGATGTACCCATTTGAACGGTTAGATATTACAGTTGCAATGTAATTCATATATAAAAGTATTTTCTTTGTTTTTCTTAATTGAAAACATTTGATTAATTCAATGCAGGTAATTATTCAATCTCAAGAAAAAGGTTAAGAATAAGGCACATGTTGAGACTTCGATATGTGAGGCCTATATTGTTGAGGAGATCTCAACATTTATCTCGTTCTATTTCGAACCTCATCTGAGAACGAGAATCAATCGTGTTCCCCGGCATGATAATGGCGATGAAGTGTCTTCCAATAGGAACTTGTCAATATTCTCCAATCCTGGACGACCCACATCTAAAAATGCCGTAAGAGAAAGATATTTTTCGGAAATAGAGTTCAAACAAGCACACAATTATGTTCTATTTAACTGTGATGAGTTGAGACCTTTTATTCAGTAAGTATATATATGCGTAATACTAATTAAAATTTGCCAATAATATATATACTTGAGTTTATATACCTCGAACATGTCATACTGTCATTATCACTTGTAGGTAACATCGACAATATTTGTTGTCCAATAACTCACAGCTGACCGAATCCAAAATCTTTCAATTACAAGATGAACAATTTGCCACATGGTTCAGAACACATGTAAGTACTATCACAAACTCATCCTCACTTGCAAAATTACTATATGCATGTCATTATGAGAAAAATATTTATTATTCATTGATGTACATTACATACAAGGTTTATCAAATGGGAATGAGTGCTGCTAAGTCATTATCTTCACTAAGCCTGGGCCCTGAAAGAAAAGTTAAGTGCTACAACAGGTATTTTGTCAATGGATATGTGTTCCATATTGAAGAATACGGGCATGGAAAAAAAAAATACAACAGCGGTGTTTGTGTTAAGGGATCGACTAGTAGTGAGTTAGCAGTTGACTACTATGGTAGATTAGAAGAGGTCGTCGAACTGCAATATCATAACGAGTATAATAGAGTGTTTTTATTCAAATGCTATTGGTATGACACAATTGACAGAGGAATCAGAGTTGATTCGCACTATGGTCTGGTCAAAATCAACTCAAAAGCTAGACTCCGCAACTTAAATGATGTTTTTGTTTTCGCAAAGCAATGTCAATAAGTTTATTACACATACACCCCTTCCTTTAGAAAGGATCGATCAAGAGTGGATTGGTTGTCCATTTTAAAAGCGAAACCTAGGGGTCGTGTCGAGCTTGTTCAGGATGAGAATGAAGACACAAGTGTGCAAGATGTAGTCTTTCAAGTTAGTGAGCTGGTTGAACCATATCGAGTTGCTTCATCAATTGACTTGGAAGAAAATTCAAATTTTCATGTTTTCGATGATAGTCTTGTTGATGTTGACGCAGAGGAGTTGAATGTTGTTTTAATCTCTAGCGGAAAAGCAAATGTCAATGAAGATGATGATATCCATATTGAAGATTGCAATGAAGGTGATGACTATTCAATTGACGACGAAAAAGAAGAAAATTCTGACTAATTATCATAATGAAGCCTTGTGTAAAACATTTTTTTCATGTAATAAATATTATGGATGATATATTTTGTAACATAAAATATTTATTTTATAAGTTTATGTATTGTTTAAGCACTGTTGTTATTATTTTGTGCGATGGATAGTTTATCATTTAAGTGTTTGCAGGAAGGTAAATAGGTAACACAAATATAATCTTTCTTTACATGAACTATCATTGACGGAATAAGGTCCGTCAGCATTTCACAGAGACTTGAAAAATAATTACTGGAAAATGTCACATTCACCGACGTCTATACCGACGGAATAAGGTCCGTCGGCATTTCACAGAGAGTTGGAAAATAATTACTGGAAAATGCCACAATCATCGACGTATATACCAACGGATTAAGATCCATTGGCATTTCACAGAGAGTTGAAAAATAATTACTGGAAAATGCCACAATCATCGATGCATTGGCCGATGGATTTAAGTCCATCAGTATGTTGTCGGCAGGTCAATATTAATGATAACATCACCGATGGATGGTGCGAATTCCAAAGGGCGATGCAATAAATGCATCTCTGACCGTGTCATATTGCCGACGGACTGCGAAAAAGAGGGTAATTAAAAACGATGGGGGGAAATTCAAAATTTACCAACGGATTTTCGAAACTTCACCGACGGAATAATTTAAAATAATATTAATTTTTTATTTCTATTGGTGAAGTTGTCGGTAAAACTACGCTATAATTCCCAGCGACCGCCCTTTCAATTAATTTTTTCATCTGCTTCATTTCATAGTTTCATGTTTTCCTTTCATTTCCTTCAAAATTTTTGTGTTTTTGACTTGTAATCTTTAGTTCAATCTTCAGCAAATTAAAAGGTATGTACTTCCTCTTCTTCATTTCTTTAATATTTTAATATTTTATTTGTTTTTTTTAGCTATTGTCATTTTTATTATGTTTTTTGTTTTGGTGTATTTTTATAATGTAGATAAATTCTTGAAATAAATACATTATTAAGGTAAGTATATTTCATTCCTAAAGTCTAAATTATTTTTTTGAATTTTTTGAATATCTTTTATAGTTGTGTTGCCATAATAATTGAATAATTGGTTAAATTGTTATTGTTAATGTTGAATTTACCTCGTAATTAGTAATTGAATATGTTGGAATAATTATAATTTTACTCTATTATTGCATGATTTATGTTTAATTATTTCCATTAATTTTAATTGTTAGTCTAGAGTTTTTTTTAAAAAAAAATTTTGAATATATTTTATTGTTGTAGTTGCCATAATAATTGAATAATTTGTTGAATTATAATTGTTAATGTTGAATTTACCACGTAATTCATAATTGAATATGTTGGAATAATTATAATTTTACTCTATTATTGCATGATTTGTGTTTAATTATTTCCATTAATTTTAATTGTTAGTCTAGAGTTTTTTTTTTTTGAATTTTTTGAATATATTTTATTGTTGTAGTTGCCATAATAATTGAATAATTTGTTGAATTATAATTTTTAATGTTGAATTTACCACGTAATTCGTAATTGAATATGTTGGAATAATTAGTAATTTTACTATATTATTGCATGATTTGTTTTTAATTATTTCCATTAATTTTAATTGTTAGTCTAGATTTTTTTTTGAATTTATTGAATATATTTTATTGTTGTGTTGCCATAACAATTGAATAATTTATTGAATTGTAATTATTAATGTTGAATTTACCTCGTAATATGTAATTGAATATGTTGGATTAAGTAGTAATTTTACACTATTATTGCATGATTTGTGTTTAATTATTTCCATTAATTTTAATTTTTAGTCCAGAGTTTTTTAGTTTTGAACTTATAGAATATATTTTATTGTTGTGTTGCCATAATAATTGAAAATTTTGTTGAATTGTAATTGTTAATGTTGAATTTACCTCGTAAATAGTAATTGAATATGTTGGAATAATTAGAAATTTTACTCTATTATTTCATAATTTGTGTTTAATTATTTCAATTAATTTTAATTGTTAGTCTAGAGTTTTTTCTTTTTTGAATTTTTTGAATATATTTTATTGTTGTGTTGCCATAATAAATGAATAATTTGTTGAATTGTAATTGTTAATGTTGAATTTACCTCGTAATTAGTAATTGAATATGTTGGAATAATTAGTAATTTTACTCTAGTATTGCATGATTTGTGTTTAATTATTTTCATTAATTTTAATTGTTAGTCTAGATTTTTTTTTGAATTTTTTGAATATATTTTATTGTTGTGTTGCCATAATAATTGAATAATTTGTTGAATTGTAATTGTTAATCTTGAATTTACCTCATAATTAGTAATTGAATATGTTGAAATAATCAGTAATTTTACTCTATTATTGCATGATTTGTATTTAATTATTTCCATTAATTTTAATTGTTAGTCTAGAGTGTTTTTTTGAATTTATTGAATATATTTTATTGTTGTGTTGCCAAAATAATTGAATAATTTGTTGAATTATAATTGTTAATGTTGAATTTACCTTGTAGTTAGTAATTGAATATGTTGGAATAATTAGTAATTTTACTCTATTATTTCATAATTTGTGTTTAATTATTTCCATTAATTTTAATTTTTAGTCTAGAGTTTTTTTGTTTTGAATTTATTGATTATATTTTATTGTTGTGTTGCCATAATAATTGAATAATTTGTTGAATTGTAATTGTTAATGTTGAATTTACCTCGTAAATAGTAATTGAATATGTTGGAATAATTAGTAATTTTACTCTATTATTGC
>Ga0325410_1003059_pt1 | contig 18777 bp, 8 predicted proteins | sample PopdelMetagenome_16_FD_206182 | JGI IMG/M metagenome (GOLD analysis project Ga0325410, IMG submission 206182) | Populus deltoides microbial communities from Bellville, Georgia, United States - Xylem-PdIQD-R3 | ecosystem: Host-associated > Plants > Phyllosphere > Stem > Wood/Secondary xylem... | reverse complement strand
ATTCAAAATAAACATCTCAATCTCTCATTTCAATCCAGAAAAGATTTACAACGAAAACGAACCCCAAATCTACCATAACATGAAATCCAAACAGAGACAGACATGGCACTCTGAAACCTAATATCAGTAGCTAAGCTGATTAAGCTCTCTCCCCTCTAATTCTACGGGCCAGCTGAATATCTTTAGGCATGATAGTGACCCTCTTAGCATGAATAGCACACAAGTTGGTGTCCTCAAACAACCCAACAAGGTATGCCTCTGCTGCCTCTTGAAGTGCTGCTACTGCGCTGCTTTGGAACCTCAAGTCTGTCTTGAAATCTTGGGCTATTTCTCTCACCAGCCTCTGAAATGGTAGCTTTCTTATCAACAGCTCTGTGCTCTTCTGGTACTTCCTTATTTCTCTCAACGCCACCGTTCCTGGCCTGAATCGGTGGGGCTTCTTCACTCCTCCGGTGGCTGGAGCTGACTTCCTGGCAGCCTTGGTCGCTAGCTGCTTCCTTGGGGCCTTCCCTCCGGTCGATTTTCTTGCTGTTTGCTTTGTGCGGGCCATTGGGTGTTCTGGAATCTGTTTGTTTCTCGAGAAAATGAGGGGGAAATTAGGGTTTTGATTGTTTTGGTGGGTAGTGAATGGAGGCTCTGACGATTTTTATAGGCAAAAATGAGAGGGAGAAGCGGAGAATGAAATGTATTCTACATCGTTGATTTGTAATGTTATGAACGGTGGAGATGGAGATCCGGGTGCGCTGTAAAGTGACCAATAGGATTGATTCTAGTAGGCGGGCTCTTTTGAAACTTTGAGCTCCTTCCCTCTTTGAGGAGAGGGTTTGGACGGTGGATTTTAAAGGAGTCGATGGTGGGTAATGTTTGGAGAAGTCTGACGAGGATCACTATCCGCGTGCTCTGTTGAGTACCCAATAGAAAAGCTTTATTTGCTTCGTTTTCGAGGCATTGGGAGAGTAAATATGGACCGTTGATTTGCAAGACTATTCAGTATATAAATACATATAAGTCTAATTAATTACTGGGATTAATCTCAACCAAAAAAAAAATCATCAGCTTTTGAGCAAATTGATCCTCAGTCAATTGAGTTCTCAAGTATATTTTTTTCTAGCATTAGATTTAAAAATTCTGATAAGACATTTATGCAGAAAAAAAAGGGAAGGAAGGATCATACTACTTGACTTTTTCATAGAAGTTTTGTGGAAATTTTTTGAAACCTTAACTTAAAATTCTGAAAACTTGGGAATTTCATTGGAAAAAAATAATTTAAGGACTCAATTGAGTTCTCAAATTACATATTTTTTTTTCCATTATCCAATTCATTAATTTATCCCAAATTTTGAAACAAAGAAATGAATTGAAAAAAAAAAATCAATATTAAGTGTTCATACTTCCTAGACTGAGTCAGTAATGATTTGATACTTTTGATTAATTTCATAAAAAAAAACATAATTTTTAAAATTCATCGAGTTAACTCAAGAAATTTATAATTTAAAATTTAATTTAAACCAAGATTTATATTAATTTTAAAAAATATTAATCTTATAAAATTTAGTTAATAAAACTAAATTTTTAATAGCATATAAAATCCAATAAAAACTGATAATTTAAAATACTATGATCAGTTAATCTAATAACTTAATGATGCAAACCCTACAACTATGAAAAAAAAAACAATAAATCTCCTCCTTTGACAATAAAAACTTCCAGAATCAATGTCAAAACGTTTGTTACACGTATTACAAAAAACCTACATTTTGGTGTCCAAGTAACCTCCCACTGATCAACTGTACATGTAGTTCTAGGACAAATTTCTGAAGTAAAACCTATATATGTGAACGGAAATCAATCGAACGAAGCTCTTGACCTGTAGATTTTCTTTATATACACACAGCAATCACCAAGGAAGTTACAGTGAAGAATAAAAAATTATACCCAGTTGTTTGGAAGTGAAAAATAATCGAACCGGAAAGATGTTTCTCCAGCAGTGTCTCGATCAAGCCTAATATCTGCCTCGCTCCCCACGACTGCATCATTCGGAATATCAGCTGCTGGCAGGGGCTGTATTTGATTCTGACTAGGTTGGCGTGCCAATTGAATTTCAGGTGGCAATGCCATAACAGGAGGGGACACGGACCTAAACCTACCAGTACTGCCTGCACTTGGCGGTGAAGGCAATGTTCCGTCCCACAAGAGAACATGGATGAGAATAGGCACCTTGGCATGGCGATGTAAGGAAAGTTTCTGGCTTAGTGATACCGTGTCAAAACATCTGACTGCTCCTGTCGACGAAACCATCCAAGGAAGGACCTTCTGGTTTGATAATCTTGAAACAACCAGCAGTCTCGATGAGCTTGTTGCTTCTTTGTATAGATTGCTAAGCCCTGACCTTGTCGATGGTGCATTGTCATCATCGTCCATAACTGATGAGATGTAGATAAAGCCCTGTCGACACGAAACGAAAGCTGAGCAAATTAACATCTTCAAAACATTGGTTGAGTCTTGACAGTTGACTCGCTAACCCAAACCTGTTCAGAGCCAGGTTTTTACGAACCATTTTAGACATTGACCTGGTTACGAACCATTTGAGGAATTAACTCGAGTTAACCCAATGACTTGGAGGTTGACCCAACAACTAGTGACTCAGGCCCTAAACCGGGTCTGACAACTATGCTTCAAAATAACAAGTTACGAAAAAGATTACAGTTGTGACTTGTGACCTGGAGAGTTATATAGAATACCTCTTCTGTGCGGCTGATGGCAAAGCCAAGCTTAGTATCATCTTCTTTTATTTTGACCTCAATTGCAAATTCTCCACATAAAGGTGCATACCAAAGACGAACTGCTCTGACTACACCGAGATCAACCCCATGGTAATCCTCAAAACCATACAAGCTTACATGTGCAAGCCTAGACAAATCGGAAAATGAACCAGCATTCACAGTCGAGGAAGCTGTCTCTCCTGATATCTGTCCAAAAATATAAAAGAAACAGAGTACTTTTCATCGTTGCAAGCCAGTTGGAGATTGCCAGAATTATAAAAAAATACTCATGCTTTCTGTCTCAACTAATAACCCAACTTTGTTGAGGCTAGGGTGGTTACCTTGGTAAGCAAGGATTCGGTCTGAATATTCATGAAAACAATTGGAACTCCAGAAGCCTGAGATGCATACAGCCACGCATTTGCCCTGGCAAGAGTGTCCTCCAAGTCATTGTATCGAGAAGCAACTCGGTCTGAAGCTTTTGGAAGGAGGAGTAAAGAAAGAAAGCTGCTAGAGGTGGGAATTAGCAAGTACTCCCGCATCTTCTTTTCCCACGGATAAGCCACATACCCATCTTGAAGCTTAGCCCTCTGTAATGCACTAACAATTCTGGAGCTTCTTGAAGCTACAAAATGCAACTAATTGTCTCACATTGATAGAAACGATAGCAGAACATAAAAGACAGGTTGCAAATTACATTCTAGTTCACCAAATCAGCAAGTACAGAGGACTGGAGAGATTCCATATATTGCCTAGACCTGTATATCAGCTACTTGATATTAAGGGTATTTGAGATGTATACTAATGTTTTAAGCATTCCATCGCATTAATTTGTTGACACTTGTGAAGCTGGATTAAGTGCTCAACAAAAGCTGCAGGAAACTGCAACCACTAACAAGTTTCAACAATAAAACAATACCAGAAAATTGAAAAACGTTGTCTACGACAGTGAAAATTCTGTTGGCTTTGAAAAATACAGACAAAATCTCCGCTGAAAAACCGTCACTGAAAAATATCTCGTGGGGTTTTCTATTCCATTGGAATTTAAAAACACCGATGAAATTTTCAACAGAATATGACTCTTGTGGTGACTGATTTTGAGACTTGAACATGCACTCTTGTGGTGGAGAAATTCTTGTGGGCGACCCATGTTTCTTGTAGTATCTGAAATCTGTAAAGTCCAAAACCACGGCCACTAGCCCGTGTGTAAAAATCAAAACCTCAATTTTGAAGAGTTGAAACAGAGACATCAATCAAATATGATGTGAAAGAAAATAGGTGGCCTAACATGAATTGTAATTAATTAATAAAAGCCAACACCATTTTAAGCCAAAAGAATGTCACAGTGCCATGTTCGCTGCCCCAAATTAGAAACAGCAGTGGATTAAAAGGATAAAATAACTGAATTGTCAAGAATATTCATAAAAATCAATATGAAAAACTGGAAAAAAAAATGATTTTTTCAGATAATCTCAAGAAAAAAAATCTTAAAAAAAATTAATTCAATTCAATTTAGTTTTAGATTTTAGAAATAAAGAAAAAACAATTTGAGAAATCAAACAAAAAAAAAACTAAGAATATATATAATTAAACAAAGTTAAAATTGATCCAAACTAATTACGGACTTTTATTTTTATTCCAATTGGATTCCTTCCCTTTAAAACATTGGAATTCTTCTAACAAGACAAAAATTGTTTTAACCGATGCTGACGGCCTAGCTACATTCATACGAGAGGCACTTTCTTGAAAATGACTCTGATAGGAAAAAGGACGAATTCAGGAACCTGACAAGTGGGGCAAGAAGATAAACTGGATACAGGAAATCCACTGACTTTTTGTTGTGATTATCCAGAAAACAAATAATTCAGATATATTGTTTTGACTTGTGATTTTAAAAATAATTTTAAAAAAAATATAAAAATATTATTTTAATATATTTTTAAACAAAAAAATATTCACAATCACTATTATAATCCAAACATATCCGAAGAACAAATGCAAGAGAGAATTTTGTAACCCATTGCCAATACCGCCTAGATTCTGCCATCCTTGGTACATGCATCACACATTTGATATAATTATGTTTTTAAAGCAAGTGGTTGAGAAAGGAAGACGAATAAAAAGAAGTGAAAATTAATGGCAGTTTCTACTTGTTAATCGTGTTTCAATCATTAACACGGTATATTTAAAAGATATTCAACTAACTTTTAGTATTCATATATTGTTGTTTTGATAATTTTTTATTTTTTAAACCCTTTTAAGCTTGCCTGTGAAATTTGAAGAACAATACTATAATCTTCTTTTTAATTAAACTTAAGACAAAATTAAAGACTTTATATTAGGGTTATTGAACCCGACTTGGATCGTTATTTTATTCAAGACAAACTAAATGGGTTAATTCGATAAATTTAAATGATATTGTTTTATTTTTTAAAAAAATAATTAATTCGGGTTTTGATTAAGTTAACCTATCAAGATAAATCATAGAAAATTAACTACTATTTAAGTTTTAAAAACCTAGCCAGATTCAGATCACAAGTAAACTTATTGTTTCAAGGACCCAGTTTAAATTAAAACTATACCTTATACCAACGCAGTTAAAGAAAAAAAAAATCAAATCCCCCCACCATGCTTATCTTAAGATAAAAGGAACATAAAAAGTCAGAGTAAATGCAAAGCACCATACTCAGAAACATCAGAACTTTCAAGCAAAGTTCATCATCTAACTCACCTTGTAGCTCAAAGCATTCAGCTTCAGACCGATCCGTGAACCCGACAGCGTAATTCGGATCCTCAATAGACCTCAAAACATATTTATTCTTGGAACCCGACTCGGGCACAACACAGGCATGCAACTCGGCAAACTCATCTCTACCACGTCTAACTCGAACAACAATGGAAGTCTCTTTGTTTTTGAACGATTTATGAAGTATCTTCTGAACCCCACTTTTTCCGTTCTTGAACGGAGCTTTATATCTTATAGACCTGGATCCGGATAATGATGACCCGGTTCCGATCAGAATTTCTTCAACTATATCTCCTGTTTGAAGCATGTCTCCTGTCCATTCGTCAGCTGTTGAACTCCCTTTTAGACATTCCACTGAGAGAACGATAACTGAATTTGAGTCTCTTCCTGGTTTTTCTGGTCCTGAGTTTCTGTCCATGGTCATTTCTCCGGTCGGGTTATGATTTTCTGGTAAAGGAGGTTAGCTTGGTGTTTGTAAGGTGATCATTGTTGGGTTGATCAAGAAGAGTTGATCTTGAAACCGAACAGGGAGAGGAACTATAGATAGGTTTCGGATTCTAGTTCTGCATTCTAGATGAGAGATTAGAGAGGGAGGAGGAGGAGGAGGAGTTGTTTAAATTGTTGCTAGAAATGGTTATGAGAGAGGAGGTGGAGGGGTTTAGGAGTTAATTATATACAACTGGAGTTATACAGGATTAGATTTTTGGAGGGCTGTTTTGTTAATTTGTGTGTTTGGAGATGTAAGAAAATGATACGCGGTGGACGTGATTTGAAGTTTTGTTTGCTAGTGTGTTTCCATTTTATGCGATTCAATCATCTTTTATAATGTTTTTTACCTTAAAAAACATTGAAGTAGTGTTTATAAGGTATTTTTCACGATGTTAATATCACGATGTAAGGAAAAAAAATATTTTAATATATTTTTAAAAAATTTACTATAAGTTAAAATTTTGACTCTTTTTTTTTTTTTTGGTAACGTGTTATATTAAGCAAAGAACTGCTTTCCAAAGAGTTGATGGCAATGGTTTATAATTATTTGCTTAATATAGAGCCACTAGAATGTATATTCAACATTTTATATATTATACTATACTTTAAAATATATGAAAAAATCACTATACTAATACTGTGTACATAACTATTTATATTATGGACTACACTATAAACATATAATATTTATATTATAGATATTCCGAGGATTATAGGGACGTTATCTTTTCTATTTTTTATTTTAAAAACTATAGGTGCATGTTAGGTCAATACATGAATATCTAACCTAAGTCCCATAAATTTGACATGACTTTGAAACTCAAGAGTCATCAATCCCAAGTGTTTTTTTGGGTCTGAAATGTTATGAAATTCAAGTTTTTTAGGTTTATTATCCTGTCAGATCAAGATTATTAAATTTGACTTGACCATCAAATCTAAAATACATAAAATATTCTTGTATGAAATTTTCAAGTCAGGCAGTGTTTAATAAATATGATGCATATTAATTCAAAATAAAACTTGATTTAGATGAAAATTAGGATTAATGAATCATCATATCAGGGAGTGTTTAATAAATATGATACATATCTAGTGATCATAAAGAAAATAACTTGACGCAGGACTCGTGGTTTTTATCTTATCATTTTGTGGTATCATTTGTTTTAAATGGTAGGTGAAAATTTGCTCTCTATTGTTATTTAAATCCATGGATTGCATTCGAAGGAAATTTCATGAATAGTTGCCAAGAAAATGGTCCATGATTTTATGGAAGTGACAACAATTGAATTGCTTTCATTTCTCAGTACTGAAATATTAATTTACTAAGAAAAGAAATGGGAAGACGAGCAATTAAATTAACTTTTGGACCTGATTAATTAAGAATTTAAACATCATGGTTAAGAAATTAAATTCTGATTAGAGAAGTGTTTACCCTGGGCAAGATAGTGTTGTCTGTCAGTAACAATATGGTGGGTCGTTGGTCAGTGGTCAAGTCTTTTAATATTCTAATTAGAATATAACATGTGTGCAAGCTGTTAACGATGGGAGTGCTGAAAGGGATTGATGGGAATTAATTAATTGATGATTATTTTTTTTTTCTTCAGAAAATGAAAAAAACAACCAGTCAACCAGGGAAATGGGAAGTTGCTGCCACGAAAAAAATATACATTACCATATCTCAGATGAATTAATCACATAGCAATTTTATTTTTTATCCATAGTTCAGTACTGAATTTTTTTTAATGGAAAACTTAGATTTTTCTTTTTGATGGTTATAAATAAAAGGTGGATTTAATTTATTTTTTTATGGTCAAGATCTTGAAGATATATGCGATTTTTTAGTTCAAATTTCAAGATCAGTGATTATTCAGATAAATTTATTAAGTTTTCCTAAACGTGTCAAGTTTATGTGGGATGTATCGTTTTAAAATTATTTAAAAAAACTTAATTTTTATTTACATATAAACAGATCTTAACATACATTTTATTGTTAAATAAAAAAAAACTTATCTGATCTTAAAATAGAAAATAAAAACCTAGGCACTTATGAAAAAAGAAAAAAAAACCCACATGATTTGCAAACTGAAACTTTCTTTACTAAAATCTAATGAAAATTTTTTGGTTCATCGATTTTATTTCTTGATTAGAATCCGGAAAGTTTGATATTATTTTTAAAACTATCATTTCAGAAATATATTTATCTTGAAAAAATATTAAATTTAATAATTTTAATAGTTTAGATATTAAAAAAATTATTTTTAAATATTTTCAAACAAAAAATATTAAAAGAAACATTTTATATTACATTTTCAAATACCAGCTAAAAACAACAAGCCTTTTAAAAGGAATGAATAAATAAATAAATAAATTTCTTTAGAACACAAGCAAGAGACAGGCAATACCTGTAGAAGGTTCTCAGGATAAAGTTGACTGAACAGCAGGAAAACACCCCCACGCGCTATATTAGAAACTACGTGGTATTCCAGAGAGTAAGCGTACGGCCCAATCACCGACGATTTTACTATTCAACAAACAAAGCTTTGACCATTAAACAAGTGGATCTAATCCAAGTAACCAGCCAACCTCGTACGTGGCACGTAATTTAATTGATGAAACCGTAAAAAAAAAAAAAAAAAAGAGTGAACTTAAAAATATACACATGACACAAAGATTATCTTAAAAATTATCCAAGTAACCAGCCAACCTCGTACGCATGCACCAATGCCTTGAATCATCTTTAACATGCATTGCAATTTTCATGATATAATTTAATTATTTTTTATATTTATCATCCGTATTCTTAAAAATTAAAATCTATATCTTAATTTAATGATCAGATAATTATTGGTTTTTACATCAGATAATTTTTCTTATGTTTTTTTAAAAAATAATTATTAAAAAGATTTTCACACCAGCAGAGGAGGGAAGGGAATAGAAAATTACTTTAAGATATTTATAATTTAATGATCGCTCCCTGACATCTTTTTTTACCATCTTTTAATTTGTGATCTGCCAGGTGGATTTAAGAACGGCAAGTCGGCGATAGGAAAAAGCAAGTAATAACATGGAAAAGACAATAAAAACCTTTGTCCAGTGACCCTTGCCCAAGTGAGGAGTGAGCTGAGGACCTTACTCCAAAGACCGCTAGGAATGTGCTCCCTCCCAACTCGAGAAAAGGACGCTTGGCAGCAAGACTATAGCAAGAAGAGGAAACCCTCCCGTGAAACAAGTCCTCCAAGAGGAAAGAAGACCGAAGGCCACCTGGGATGCTGCAGATGGGAATGGATATGGATTCCTTGGAGCCGAACGCAGGGCGTGAATAGAACGATAGGTGACGCACTTTCCAAAAGAGTACCTTTCTATCTGCAGACTCTAAGAGCTAGAAGGATAAAAGATCGCACATCAGAATCCCAAAATAGAAGACCGGCGGGATCAATCTGATTCGCGCTTGATTACGCTCAAAAGAGAAGGCCAAGGAAACTCAACCTCTGATAGGGCGGGGAAGAGGACAAGGGAATAAGAATGTAGTTGAACTCGTGATGTTATAAATTTGTTTTTTTAGTGGTTGTTAGTTGGATTTTTATAAATTTTAAAGTTATTAAAAAATTTTATAATAATTAATTTTAAAATTTATGAGATTAATTGAGACATATGAAAATTAATCTATTATCTAAACAAGAAAAAAAAAGGATAAGTGCATTAATGGTGAGAAGAAGAAAATATTTAAAGCTATGATTGTTCCCTAACAGCTAATTTTGTTCCTAAGATCAAATCATCAAATTCACTTATAAGGCAAATATAAACATAAAAAAAACTATAAAACTTTATTAATGATAAATTTGTAATATTTTAAATAAATTTTGAGGACAGAGAATTACATTAGTAAACAAATTTAAAATACATGATGTAAAGTTAAATTATATATATATGCTTTAACAAATAAAAAATTGACTTATAAAGCGCACACAATTCATCAAGACACTACGCTGACCATTTTATTATTTAGTTATTTTTACACTTACTTTTTATAATTTAAAAAATTATAGTTTACATTATAAATTTTACTATGCATATAATAATTTATAACTTAAATTATCCTATAACCTAGTTTATTTTATACGCACCGTTTAAATTATCAAAACAAGGATGGTAATTATAAAAATAAATAAAACATAGGATGATAATTCATGAGGATTCTTTTCATCTTTTACTTCACAAACACAAAAATCTAATGTACGAAAATGAAAATTCTAAAAGTCTCATGTAATTTGACCATGGAAACACGGTACCGTGTTTTATAAAATGCGGAAAAAGCAAAAGCACCGCTACGATCATGCAAGGGCAGATGGTCCCATGGTAGAAGTTTTGACTAGACTACAAAAAGACTCGTGTTCAGGAATAGCATCAAGTATCAACCTTTTATCGTACAGTTGACTAGCATGAAAGAAAATAAATTCATATTTTTCTCATCATCTCAAGTAAACTATGCAGCCAGCTTGGTATTTTCATATTCCAGAAAATAAAAGGAAAACGCAAATGGATTGGAGTGCAGGGTAGTAAGTTTTTCTCCTTGGTTTTTTTCACACGATTCTGCGAATTGCATCCAACAGTTGGGAAGACAAGTTGAGACATTCAGAGGCAAGTTCACATGTACATTGCCATAGCTAAGAAAAATATGGCTGCTCCTTCACGATCATCATCTATCACAGTTCGTTGTTATCTGGTCTATTTTCTTTGCAAAAAGAATGGATAATGATCGCCAAATCTCTCTAGTTGGGGCAGGTACGCGCCCAGTTACTGATTTTTTTTCACTTTGAAATACCTATTTCAAGTTGAGCTAGAAAAAACATTAATCCAATGACTTTTTTCGGATTATTTCTTAGACCAAGTCTAACAATCATATATAAATGTGCAGGGCTGATGTAAGGTACGCGGTGGTGATTAACAATCAGTGTAAACCAAGGCATGACAATACTTTCATATTATTTGAAAGACAAGTTGAGATATTCAAAGGGAAATTCACATCCATAACCATAGCAAGGAAAGTTATCAAAGAAGGAAAATTGGGGGTAGGTGGTGATGATGATGATCTTTCAACATCTGCCCCATTAAACCGCCCGCCCAATTCAGATTTCAAATATTTTGCCAGGATAAACGAAAAGAAGAAGAAAACTCACACAGTCAATAAGAATAAGAAGAAATTATCAACAGGAGGAAGTCACTAAAGCTGATATTTTTACACCAACACATAAATATTAGGTCTGCACATCTACCTAAAACTAGGTTCACTAGTTTTGAAATTCTACTACGTTAACAACAACATAATATGTAACAACAGCAACATGAGTTATCCATTCTCTACAGACTTCTTCTACACCATAAACCTACAAAGAAGTGGCAGCGAAAAATAACGTTACACAACGGTATATGGTTTTAGATAAGCTGTAATCAAAGCATGTGCAGAAATCATATCAACCATCAAGCAACGAATGTATCTTTTCCAGAGTAAGAGAAAATCTCATTCAAAGGGCACCGCGAGATGCGATAATGGCATATTTAATACATTTGTTGGATTAAAATTTAGTACTCATTCTCAGAATCTAGCTGAAGTTTCCAAAATTACTATTTTGGTTGGATGGAGATTTACAGAGTTGATTCCTGAAAGAATTGAATGGTCACAGAAAGCAAAGTTTGCGAGTGAGAGCAAGTCAATCTTTCGAGTCATTATTATAAAGTTTTCCCTGCATTCCTAACACCAACAGGTTCGTTTTTTACTTCACCTCATTTTTCAGATTCTGAGATGTGAAACTTCATGCCAACTTCCTGGAAAGCAAATTTAAAGGTGTTAGGGAACATGAAAAGAGAAAATGCTTAGGTTCTCAAGTACCATTAGCAAGTGAAAATCAAATATGGACGCTGCATTCTTATATATATTAACCTATGACAGGTGTGCGTTACTTACTAGACCCATCTCTTATTGGAAGATGTATTCTTAGTTGCACTTTGAGTCCGCCTTCTAATCTTCCTGATGTCCCCTTCAGCTGACAACTGCTTTGACCTCGAAGAACGAAGTCCAATGGACTTTTGATTTGCTGATATTTCTTTAAGAGGATTTTCTGATCTAGACTGTATGTGAAACTCGGTTAATCCTACCAGAGAACTGGAAGCCTTTGCTGGTGCTGATTTCTGGTTTTTTGTTAAACCAAGCTCAGTACTCTGAACAGGAGTCTCCTGAAGTTTAACAACAGGGGATTGTTTTTAAGTTCACAGGATAGAAGTTGAATTGGAAAAGCACTACTAATTGTACTATTCTGATAAGGGTTACCTCAATTTTAGCAGTGGGAGCTTTTGGTCGGTTCACAGGAGAGGAATCTGAATCAGAGGAGGAAGGACTAGTGGTACTATCCATGTCATAAACTACGTTATTCACCATGAGAGGAAGTTTTGAACTGTCTGAGATAGAAAATGAGGAGGATGGTCTACGAAGTCTTGTAAGATTCACCACCTGTAAAACCTCACGAGTTCTGGAAATTAGACCATTATCTTAGACACAATATTGATTGCATACCAATCCTAATAATATGCACCCAAATCAGTTCCAACAAACACAAATATTACTATGGATTATTCATGATTCATAAACAAGATGAAGATATGCCATTAACTTTTTCCATATTAAACGCACAAAACTGTAGCCTGTGTGCTTAGATTTCTTATGTGCCAAGAACATTTTGTATTCTGACTTTGTCCTGTGCAGAACATCAGAATCTCACACTTTCACAACAAGAGAGAAATATGATAACCAAGACAGTATAATAAAGAGAACGAAAGAAAGGTGATGTTGCAAAGCATGCACAGCTTCTCATATCAAGTTTCACTGTTTACAACTCTTTCCTAAATAATTTTGCTAATACTGACTTCTTACCTTTTGTTCTAATACCATCATGTCCTTCCTAAGTCTTGTAATCGTTGTGTTCTTCCTGCATATAATGTCTTCCAACTCTCCAATTCTCTATTATTACGGGAAAAAAGATTTGTTGGAACAAGTCAATATAAATATGGTGAGTAGAGAAGCAAAGGAAACATAGTAAAAAATTTGCTCATACGAGTCAAAATACCTTAGAACCTGCCATATTATTTGATTGAAGAATACCAGCCAGCTCCTTTATGGTGGCATCCTTCTCTTCACACTCTCTCTTGAGATTGCAGATGTCTGGGTCTATTGCAAAAACGTTCATCTGTTATAGAGACACAGCATGAGGTCACTGAAATGCAAACTAGATAGTTGATAGATTAGTGAGTGATCCGCTCTCTTTCCACCTCAATGGATATGTAATGGTGAAAGCATTAGAGAAATCGTAATCAGCCATTGCCAATTTATTTAATAACATCAACTTCAAGAATTGATAACTTTGGTACTTCATACAGTTTCCAATAAACAAAATGCATCTATTGCTTAAAGTTGATAAATTTGTGTAAGTAGATAATTTGCCAAGGAAAGAACAAAGAGACAACACATGAAAGATATAAATCATCCTCCAAAACCACACCCCAGACCCCAAGTTAATACAAAGTAATCAGAATTAATTATTTGCCAGTAGCCAATTCCAGTGACGAACTGATCATACTTGTTCTTTGCAGTGTGGAAAACCATAATCATCATATTGCACAAGATTTCAGTTGTGAAATACCAAAATTTAAGGGGCTTTTAACAGAACTATTTCTAAACTTCGGTTTTTAGTGGTAATCTGATCTCTTCAAATTATAATACCAGTGAAAAATCTGTAAAAAGTATATTCTGTTTCCGAATCTTCCACCACCTGCATATCTGCTGCAGATGTAACACTTGAAGCCCAATCTGACAAATCTGACATGCGACGCTCTTCATGCTCCACCTCATTTATGAAAGGCATTTTGTACTGCAGCACCTCATCACCTCTAGAAACTTTGACAACAGAGTTTCCCTGGTACAAAATTAACAAACTATAATATTTGAGCATTTGGACACCAACTCTGACTCTAAGATTATAATTACTCAAAACACCAAAAGACACAAACTTGGTGTCTATATAAATTCATTCTCACCATCAAACCAGCAAGCAGGTCTTGGTGTTGATCACAATGCCAACAACCACAGTCAACAAATTTAATTTTATCACAACCAAAAACATCATTAGATGGCGGTTCTACGTTCTTGTTGTTGAATGATGCATTGGCCTTGGTTCCTGCCTGGCTGTTAATGTTACTCAACTGATCACACAGATTATCAAGCTTCTGCTGCATGCTTGATAGCACCTGATCCTGAAAAGCATTTGGTAAAAAGAATTATATCAGACAAGTCTCATGGCTACAAGAACAATTCATTCTTTACATGAATTTGAATTTATTTGAATCCTGCTCAGGTTCAAACAAAGGGTAATACCAATAAGCAGCAACAGGACAAGGGTGGGGTTAAAAAGAACTGTACTAGACATGAACATTCATACAAGTGGATTCAAAATTCAAAAAAAGATTTCCAACATGACATCCGGGGTCTAATTTTTGTAACTGCTGTCTTAAATATCAAAACACAAGACTGCATTGCAAATGGATTACACATTAAGAATTAATTGATCAAATCTAGGATTAAACCATATTTTTATTACTTGAATCATATCAAAACTGAAAATTTATGAGAAACTGCTCTTAAAGCAGAATCTTTCAACTCCTGGTGATTCAAAAATCATCATTAGAGGTAAAGCTAATTAATGAAGCAAACCATTAATTAAAACAAATGAAGCCATCAAAATAACATCAACCACCCTCCAAAGTTCCTACCTTTCATACAAAATCAAGCAACAAACCTACCATTCACGCTCAAAAACCAAAAAAGACTAATTTTTTAAGCAAACCCATTTCCAAAAATCTAAAAACAAACAAAATCAAGTTAAAATCACTAACCCTAAGCTCCACAGACTTCTTGAGCTGATTAATGATCCCATTCTTTTTAGACTCAGAAACAGCAACACCAATAACAGCAACAATCAGAAACCTTTGAGCAGGACTAAACAGCTCCCAGGCCACACCATCCTCCAGTCTCAACCCAATGGAATTAGCCGAGCTGGCTTCCTCTGCATTCACAAGCCGCCCTCGCAAAGACACCCAGGCCAGCCGCAGAGACGACGTGATGGCTCGGGTCGGCGTGAAGTGGCTGGAGAGGCGGCGGCGGAAGGAGGGAGATGGGATTGGAGGGAATGGGGAGAGAGTCACAAATGACGAAGATGGAGGTACTTGAGCCGAGCTGGGGGTGGAGCCGGGCTGGTGGGTGCAATCGGTTTCTTCTTGTTCCATGAAGAGAAAGGAAAAAAAACAGAGAGCGTGATTGCAGGGAGTTTGTGGTTTTCGAACGTTGTGATTTAATTGTGTGGCATTCAATTTGTTGCTATTTCTTTGAATGGTTTTTTAAGTATGAATTCAAATTTTGTGATTTGAGAGGGAATTCTTCGAATTATTGAAGTTGAACGTTGGCTGTCTAGGTGTACTAACCCCTAAACGCTTTCGACTCAACTATTTTTATTAAAAAATAAAAATATTTTTTTATTTTAAAGAAAACTCTTAATATTATTTCTTTTAGACTGGTTTAATTATATCATGAGAATTTTAATCAAGTTAATTAAATTCTATTATATTATTATCTTATCTAGTTTAATTAAAAATTTAAGTAAAGTTATATTTCAAGTCTTGAAATTATTATTATTAGATCAATTCATCATGGAGAAATCTAAGGATATCTCCTGCAATATGGTAAGAAATAGGTGAATTGATGTGTGCTTGGATGTATAGATGTTAATTCAAGATTCACACTTTCCTACTAAGTAAGAATTTGTATTTTCAGTCATATAAGTTGATTTTTGGGACAGAAATTAGGTTTCTTTTAATGAGAATTTAAACAGGTTAGACAAAATCAAAATATTGTATTAAAAAAAATCTCTTTTTTCAAAAAAATAAAACCTTCTTTTCTCTAATTAACACTCCAAATGAAGGGGAAACTTTATTATTACAAGAATTCCCATCATTCTATATTTCATCTGCTTAAATTTAATAATTTTATTAAAATTGATATGATTTGAGTGATTTAACGGAATAAAAATCATATTAATTTTCCCCATTCATTCATTTTACCAAATATTAAAATGTACAATTATATTAACAAATTTTAACATCCTATTAATTTTAATAAAATATTAAAAATGGAATAATATAAAGAAATATTGAAGTTTAAATAACAAGTTTACTTGTGAAAATTTTAATATCCTGTTAATTTTTTAAATCACGAATTTTTCAGATTAATCAACGGGAAGAAACTTTGAGAAATGTGCTCTCTCCAATTCTCTCTCAAAATCTGGTAACCTTAACAGCACCAAGAAGTCTACTTAAAATTGACAAGAGAACTGCTCCCTCCCTGTGGTTCCATATTTCATTCACCTGCCTGACCTCCTTCTATGCTAGACAGATGAATATCAAGGGATGCACTGGCACGGTACCAGCAGACATCGCATAAACCTTCCACTATCCAGTAGAGAAACCAGCAAAATGATCATTGCTACGGCAAAGCTACACCTTTTCACTTTTTTGCTATTTCTTCACAAAAATTTCTTAAGCTAATTAAGATCAGGCTTACGACCACCATCGATATCCGTTCCCATATATGGCTACGTACAGCTGTTTTTTTTTCAAGTCTGGATGCTCGTCAGAACTCCCACCATCAAATGTATATTGTTTTTTCAAACATCAATCAGCAATCACCTCCATTTAATTGTTGTAGACGGTAGAATGGAATGGTTTAATTACCTGACCGATGCAACATGTTCATGACCTTCTTCTCTTTCAATTTCTCCTGCAGCTCCGTGTAAAGTTGATCCACAGTCATTGTATATATCTAGCACAATTTTCAGTAGTGAGTGACCTTTTTGAGAATGTCTTGTCACCTTGGAAACATCGAATTCTTCTGAAAAATAGAGCCATCATGCTGTGAAGTCAAACCACTTCATAATTGTGCTGTCGTCGTTGTAAGCAAGCTGAGCGAGGGTGGTTTTACCCACCCCAGGCAGATCTCACATCTAGCTGCCTGCCTTCCATGCAGATTCATCTATCAGAGAAGCTGCAGGCATTCTGTCTGATGGCGGGGTTCCTCCAATGCGGTCCATCAGGCCAAGGCCATCCTTTTGTTGCACCCAAATTTCCAAATCCAACTCTATTTGCAACTCTCCCATACCCTTTTTACATGAAATAAAGGAAGAGAACAGGCTTAGCAGCTGATCTATACAGGTTTGAGTTTCAGCTCCCAATTTCAATCGCAGAGCTTCGTACGCCACTGCATCCAAGAAGTCGTCGGCTTCAAAACAGAATCATTGAGATCGTCAAGCCAAGCTTTCACATCAGCATCAGTAATCTGCTTCTCTTCTACATCAATGAGCACTTTGTTAATACTCAGAATTTGTTGACGCTTGACAGAGACAAAATCAGCACCAAAATGTTACAAAGTTACCCTGGCAGACTGAATTTTCCCATGAATCCCAAGAAATTCTAAAATTCCCTTTGAAAAATATTTGAATTTTATCACTGAAAAGCAACCAACAAACAATCTACACAATATCTTCAAACCATTCATGAAAAGAAAAGAAAAACACAATGTTTATAACACTTGCACTTCTAGAGGCTTAGAAGCAATAATATTATTTAGATGTCTGTTAAAGTTACTTGCCTTCGTATACAGATTGTCAAGCTTCTTTATATCTTCTTGCGTGTTTGTTTTGGAAGAGGAGGAGGAGCTTCAGTAGAGAGTGAGGGCAAAGGTTTCTTCATATCTTCTTGCATGTTTCTTCCTTTCTGGACTAAATTCTACGCTAGTAGGGCTCTTTCCTGAAGTTCAAAACTTAGTGTAGCCCAAGTTTTTGTCTTCACGGGCATTGGAGTTTGTTGGGCTTGTTGATTATTAATTTTTTTTTTATTTTCTTTTGTTACGGGACAGAGCATGATTTTACAATAAATTTGTAATATTTTAAAGGATTTTGGTCTGCATTTCAAAAATATTAAAAATTTATTTTTGACAATAAAATTTTATTTATTTTCAATATAAGGATAAAAATACCCTAAAAGGGGTTAATATCTAAAATATTATTAGGAATATTACTCATTTTAATAAAAGGATATAATATATACATGAGGTTAATATCCAAAATATTATTGAGAGTAATATGACTGATTCACTCATAATATATATAAAAAAAAACTGAAAGAATTTTATCTGAAATATTATTTGGAATAATGTAATAATCAAAAATTAAAAGTTCACCCCGAAAAAAACTTCCATGATAATTAAGGATATTTTACGGTTCTAGACCAAATCCTGGACCTAGATGCAAACCCACTATAATAGAAATAAAAAAAATTTTAAATCATAACAAATAAAAAAAAATTAATGCAGTCTATATCTCATGTAAAATATATAATATCTTCTATTCACACAACTAATTTTTTATTTAAAATCTTTAAAAACCTAGTTATAATTTTTAATAATTATAATACTAAATAACAACTTTTTTATTTAATCAAAAACTATTCCAGAGCATCATCCAGAAAATATTGAATGTAACAAATCAAATAATTTGTTCTTGATAATCACCTTCCCTTTCTTTAGTATTAATCAATAGAATACCGCTAAAAACTCGACAAAACAACATGTTTAAGACCATGATGCTTGTCCCAAACATATTCTGTGCGTGGTGACTCGTGGCTACA
>Ga0325410_1003055_pt1 | contig 18788 bp, 8 predicted proteins | sample PopdelMetagenome_16_FD_206182 | JGI IMG/M metagenome (GOLD analysis project Ga0325410, IMG submission 206182) | Populus deltoides microbial communities from Bellville, Georgia, United States - Xylem-PdIQD-R3 | ecosystem: Host-associated > Plants > Phyllosphere > Stem > Wood/Secondary xylem... | reverse complement strand
AAAATAAATGGGGCAAGAATTATTACAGGATCATTTTATGAGCTACGTTGCCATGTCGAGTCATGTTTTTTTTAATGTAAAGAAAAAAAATTCAAACATTACTAACATATTTTCTAATAAGAATTTTGTTTTAATCATAAAGTCAAAAATATAATGTATATTGGAAGATATTTTTTTTTAAATATCGATAAGGTAATATATTTAATGATATTTTTTTAAAATATTATAACGATAAAATATTGAATTGACTTGGGTTAACCTGTCAAATTTGTGATTTAAGTCATGAGAATATGATAACCTTATAGAAAATAAATAAAAATAAATTATGAAGATCAATTTCTAATAATCCCAATGTTGAAAGCCAAAATTTTTAAAAAATTAGATTAAAAAATGACAAAAAAGTCCTACCTGAGTGAACCTGAGTAACCTACCTTACTCGCAACTTGATTCATGAGACTGAATAACTTTATAAAAATCAAATAAAAAATTTTTGAATCTATTTACAAAAAGCAAATTAAAAAAATATGAAATCCAATTCTTAAACAATTTAATATTGAAATATAAAATTGAAAAAAGCAATTAAATATATATAAAAAATAAGATTGATTTGTTGGAGGGTGAAATTAAAAAAACAATATTCAATTACAAAAGGATCCAAAAAGAGAATCAAGTCAATCTAAATTAACCTATCAAACTTGTAAACCATGTTATTAAATTGAGATAACCTTATAAAGAATAAATTGGAAAAAAATATGAAGCCAAATTAGAAAATATTTAATTAAAAAGGATAAAAAAAAATAAATAAAGTTAACCCATATCAACCTACAAAACCCGTGAGACCTGAGTCATGAGATAAGAATAATCTCATAGAAAGCAAATAAAAAAAACTTGAAGCCCAATTTCTAACCAACCTAATGTTGAATGATAAAATAAAAAAATAATTAGAAAAGGCAGTAAAAAAATGATCCGAGTTAACCCTAATTAACATGTTAAACCCACAACCTAAGTCATAAAATTGAGATAAATTTATAGAAAACGAATAAAAAAATACGAAGCCCCACCTCCAATAGATTTCATGTTTGAAGATTGAAATCGAGAAAAAAAAATGGATCCATGTGATTGATATGTAACCCAAAAGAAATGAAATCAAAAAAATTTTGAACCACAATTCACAAAACAATCTAATATTGAATGATAAAATTAAAAAAAAAAACTAAATTAAAAAAGAAATGAAATTGAATAAGAAAAAACATGAAACATTATTCATGTAGTTACTGTGATTTAGTCATATTGTTTAGTATTTTGTTAACTAAATAGATGACTCGTACTATATCACGGGCTGACCCGATTTTTTTCCAACATAAAAAAAAGGATGTTAAGGCAATGCAAGCATTTCTAAAAAAAATCTTAGACTTGATTCATTAACTTAATTAAATTTAATAAGTTCGGCTAATTTAATAATATGAATGAAAAAAATACCACGACAATAAGTAAAATGAAAACAAAAATTGGCAATGAAAAAATGTATAAAAAATCAACTCGAGCCCATCCAGGTTAGCATGCCAAATATGTGACTTGATCATGATACCGGATTAACCCCATTGAAAGTAAATTGAATAAAATCATGAAACTCAATTATCAAACATTCCGTGTTAAAGGGCAATATTGAAGAATTTTTTTTATAAAAAAAACAATAAAAAAAAACTTGAGTTAAACTAGGTTAACTCGTTAACCCTGCGATCATAAGCTTATATTGGGATAACCCTATAGAAAGAAAATCAGAAAAAAGGCACGAAGACCAATTCCTAATCAATCTAATGTTGAAGCATGAAATTGAAATAAAAAAAAAATTTTACAAAAAGCAAATGTTGAAAGATCTTATCTAATAATGAAGTAAAAATATTAAATGAAAACACGATAACCCATAGAAAGTAAAAAATAAATAAATTTAAAGCTTAATTTCTAGCAAATAAAATATTAAAGGACAAAATTACAGAGAAAAATATAATCCAAAAAAAATTGAAAAGACCTAACCTGAGCTTATCAAAGTTAGCATGCTATTAGTCTAGATACACACCAATCATCTAAGGTTTTGATGATAAAAAATATATGATTAATGTTGTATGACCCTGTTGATAACAAAATATGTAATTGATGTTGTTTAATACATGTTTATGTATGGTATCAGATTTTAATGATAACGAAATATGTGATTGATGTTATTTAATGTATGTTTATGTATATGTTTTACGTTGACATCTTAAATTAGCATACAAAATGATGTTTTAATTGACTTTATTTGTTGCATTAATATGTTGAAAAAAATACTAATTAAGTACTGTTTTGTTTTGAATAATGTTTTACATGAATAAGTGAAGTTGCATTGAAAATGATCTTTATAAAAAGAAAAACAATGAAAGAGAATATAAGGAATTATCCTTTATCAAAGAGTCATGATATCGATCTTTTATCCTCTTAATTATTTGTGATATGTGACATAGTGTTTCATCGTGCTTATATGGATTATACTTTCATGGAATACATAATTTATTTTGGTTGATCTTTTGTCTTGAGATATCTTTTAATGATGATATATATTTGATATATATTTTATAGCATTTCATTTATATCATCATTGCATGTGGTATAAAGAAGATACATATGTTACTTATATATATTCATGTGCAAGTTGATATGTTTAATGAATCATGTCATTTTTTTCTTTAACTTGATCAAATGATTTTTTATGTTTTATTTGTTTGATCACACTAAAAGTTTATTGTCTATATTTTCAACAAAGTGGTTTAGGAATACTTTTGAATAGTTGTACTTAACTTGATTTTATACTTAAAAGCTAAGTCATTTTAAACTTAATATTTAACTGGTTTTATACTCAAAAGTTAAGTTTGTTTTAAACTCAACATTTGACGTATTTTGCATTCAAGAGTTAACTTATCTTAAACTCGTAACTTAACTTAATTTATCCCATATACTTAAAGTTTATGATATCGTATTTGGATCTTTATGTTTTTGAATAATGAGATAATCATTTAGTTATTTGAATGCCAATAAGAAAAATGCTTGTTTAAAATATGCAGAAAAATGCTTGTTTAAAACATGCACTAATGCTTAAGTTTATATGAAATATGCATTAGTACAAGTTAAATGATGATTATATACAAAGTTAAGGTATGCTTATGAGCTAGGATAAGTAGTTCTACTTAATGAATATATATATATATATATGTTGCCCAAGCTTTGTGATGATTTTAACAGCTTCAAGAGAATGGAATCATTCAAGGAAATTGTTATAACCAAAATTTGACCCATTTGCTATTAATTTATCTTTTAGAGGGGTTAAGAATTAAATTTTAAAAGATTAGGGATTAATTTCGATTAAATGTGTGATTTGTCAACTTATGGGAAAACTATAGACTATATTGTGCTTTTGCCCTTTTCTCCTAATCTTCAGTTTAAAAAAGATCGTCAAAATATTTTCAGTTAACCCTTTTTATTTTAAATTTTAAACAAATTTAAACTTGAAAAAAAAGATAGAGTTTGTGTTTGTTTGGAACTTTGAAACTCTTAACTATAAATACATACCTCATTATATAAAAAAGGGAAGGGGGCATATAAAAAAAAAGAGATAAAAAAGAGCATACACCAAAAAATCACGAGATTAGAGTGAAAACCCCTCAAAAAATAAAGAAGACCGAAAACCCTGTTCATTTTCTTTCTAAAAAAACATAAAAGAAAAAAGACAAGACCAGTTGCCTTTTCTCCCCCTCCCTCTCGGTCAACCACTCCTCACATACCAAGACTCTCCCTTACTGTGATCGATAAATAAAAACCTTAAGCCTTTTATTTGTTTTTCTCTCTTTTCAGCGCTACCTAGACCAACTGCCCCTTTTCTCCCTCAATTTGTTTTTGAATCCAAAGCCACCCATGATGCCAAGCTCTCTTTATCCTCTTTCTCTTCCTCCTTATGCCAGCCTCTTTTTCATAAGCAACAACTTTAGCTCCACCACCGATCAGCAGCCTAATCATGGATCAACAGCTCACCACCACAACCTTTCCCTTTATCACACCTTCAACCGATTAAACCAGCACTGAACTGCCACAAGCTCACACACGGTCAAACCACCATAAACAACGATCCAACACTAGCCTCCTCGCTTAGTCAACACCATAAAACAAACCAATCAAGACCCATAAAACCACCATAGACCCATTAAACCTGAACTTAAAACATACCCAAAGATAGTCTCCCTCTCCTCTACTTCAAGCTTTCAACCTAACACCACCTACACACGACCCATAAACCAAACAAGACTCACTCATTAGCAGATTTTCATCTTCACTGCTGTTCATTTGATTTTCACAAGCTAGCCCCTATTTTCCTTCTTAACCAAAGAAGTAGATATATGTAAAAAATAAAATCCAAAACTTTGCTTGTGTGGTGTTTTTGTTTGCAGGTGATAGTGAATTTCACTGCTAGCATAAAAAGGAGAGGAAGAGTTTCCCAATCCACTTCGTCATGCACCTCTCAATACACCATAACATCATTTGTACGCCCCACCATCCTCGATTGTGCATGTCACCCATGCATTGCCATAAATTGACATTGTTCCAACAATTTTTTTTTGTTAATTTTAACAGTTTCATTTGCCTTTGGAGGTGGATTTTGGGAGCTTAGAGGGGTTTTATTTACATCAATATGTTCATTGTGTGTTTGCTTGTGATTTAAATTGTAAATGTGTAATTATAAGTGTGTGAGAGTGAATTAGTAAAGAATGAGTGTATGCGTTATGCATGATTTTATTTTATTTTATTTTATTATTTTTTTAGTTTGTGTTAACAAATAACATATAAAAAAAGAACGAATAAAGAATACCAAAAAATCATTTTTTTCTTAAAAAATTGCACATGGCCAAGACTAAAAAATATCTCTTCATATAATATAGCATAAAAAGTATCATGATTAGCATAAAAAGAGATGTTTGTGTTTTTAGCATTAAAAGATGTATTGTTTTTTTACCTTGATAACAAGTTTATTAAATCCATTAAAAGTTTGGCCTAAAATAAATAGCTTATTGGGCCTATATACAGAAAATTAAAATCAAACTCATTATTTTTTTCATCTTTGAAAATAAACAATGAGAAGGTTTTTAAAAGGGTTCAAAGTTTATTTTTGCTATTCTTAAGGGTTCAATGTCCATCTCAAAACTTAACCTAAGATTGTTCAAGATAAGTTGATTCACAATTAGCATTAACTGACGCGAGATTAAAAAATATTCATTAATATCAGTTAGAAATACCAATCCTAGTATTTACTGATGCCAAAATAAAGAATATCATTTTTGGTATTTACTAACCAAAGTCAGAAATAATAAACCTGATATTTATTGAAGCTAGAGAAAAAAATAATATAGGCAAATCATTGACAATATAACAACATATAGCGATTTAAGACAAAACCAACAATACAATCTACTTTAAGTAGGATGCTTTATGGGTGATGATATCTTTTTTTTTGCATAATTAGACCCGAGCCATAAAATCTTTGTTGATCGGCTAGGATTTCTAGAAACTACAATACTGGGTGACAACTTCTTAAACAAAACCTTCCCATCTAAGAACAAGATGTCATATATTTTTGTCTTTTTCTAATTTTTAGAGGTCACCGAGATATCGAGCGCGACAAAAATCATCAAAGAAGCAATGTATGGATATATGAAGTGATGTAATGATAATTTTCTACTTCAAACAAGAATCTTGAGACAATAATGACTTTTAACTTAAAATATCAAGATTTTGTAAAGAAGGTTTTGCCAAATAACTTTCAAGTCGTTTAGGTATAATTTTTCATACCTACAAAACCTCAACAAACTCAAAAGAACATAAGAAAACCAAGAAAATACCAAAGTACACAAAATAGGAGAATTCTTCTAGCAGGTAAATCGGTAGTTGATTTAAAAATCAGGTTACCATTTGGTAAAATGGTCTAACCAGTTTTAACAATAATCTAACCAATTCTTAAACGGATAAAAATATTTTGAAAACTATGTTGAATGGATAATTTGATCTTTTAGCCCTATAAATACCTCTTACTTTAGCAAAATGACTAAAGACATTCAAGGCAAAATTATGATCATATTCTCACTCTTAACAACCTCTTGCAACCTTAGCCTTACTTTTGATTTATCTAGAAACAAGGTTGGATTATTATTGGTAAAGTTTCTTCAAGTGCTTCATTTGTATTCCATTTAATTATATTAAAAGGGTAATATTGTGGAAAGTATAAGTGACATTTAAACACTTGAAAAAACCTCTTAAAAACCATTTAAGTGGTTTAATAGTTGTCTATTTACAAGTATTGGTTAGAAAAAGGTTTTCTAATCTTATACTCGTTAGAGGATTAAGTGTTAGGTTTGATCCTTAGCCTGTGCAAAAGGATTGAATTTGATCTTGAGCCTGTAAAATGATTGAGTTTGATCTTAGACTCCAAAAAAGATTGAGAAGGGTTTCAATCTTTGACATGTAAAAAGATTGTGTAAAGGCTTGGTCTTACCCATGAAGCAGACCAATTTGCCTTGTTTGATGTGATTGGTATGAGTTGACCAATTTACCTTGTTTGATGAGATTGATGTCTTGTTCTGAGTTAAGTTGATCAATTTTTCCTATTTGATGAGACTAGTGTGAGTTGACCAATTTTCCATGTTTGATGGAACTGATGTTTTGAAGGGATTAATGTGAGTTGACTAGTTTGCCCTGTTTGATGAGACTGGTGTGAGTTGACGAGTTTTCCCTGTTTGATGGGACTAGTGTTTTGACGGGACTAGTGTGAGTTAGCCAATTTTTCTTTGTTAATGGGACTGATGTGAGTTGGCTAGTTTGCCCTATGTGATGGGACTAAAATCTTATTCTAGAATGAGTTGACTAGTTTTCCATGTGTAATAGGACTGGTGCCCTGTTCTAGGCATTTGGATGGATGGATTCCTTAGTTTTTTGGAATGTGTCCGGGTCTGGGTGGTGAGTGTTGGAACCCGGATTGGGATTTGCCAACTAAGGTTGGATCGTAAGAATTATCCTTGTTTGTGAAGGAAGTCAATTAAGTTATTCGATAACTTAATTATAAATGGGAATAATAGTTCGATGTATTTGTTATATTGTCACTCTATTGTCATACAAATCAAATTTTCTTAATATTAAATTAATTTTTAGATTCGGCCCCACCTGGCAGGATTTAGTAGATTTGAGACCTTACTTTTTGTTTAAGATTAATACTTGTAATCATGATAAAATTAACATTCTTTTGTTTTGCCATTCTTTTGTCAAATTGGTATTCCATTATTTTGTTACGCCTTAGGGTATTTTATTTGAATTGTTAAAGTCATTTAATGAAGGAATTTAAATATAACAACCCCAACATATGTATTTAAAATAAAGAGCAAGGACATAATAATTCAATTAAGGTTAGGGATTTTTTTTTTCCTGTAATCAATAAAAACTCGGCGGAGTTTCCTCTATATTTTTAGGTACCAAGTTATCGACTCTTCTTTCACAATCCTCAATTAACAAATCTCTTACTCGTCCTATCATCCATGACATCTTCCTCTCATTACATCATAATTTCTCAATAATCAAATTCACACATGTCTAAACAATTCAATATCCCACATTTACATGGATGCAATCTAAAGAATTATTCTAAAAATTGTAACTGGAGTACATTATGCAATTCAAAGATTTACAAATAAAGACCATTAATGAAATTATAATCGAAATAAATTCATAATTAAAGAGGAAATTCATAATTAAGATTATACTACACAAAAGAGCTTTTGATAAACTGTAGACGCATTATATTACATAATAAAATGATAAATTCATTCATTACAATATGATATCCAACAAAATATAAGGAGACTAATCTACTGTTCAGTCTGATAGGGGGATGTACCTGAAAATAGATTTAATACAATAATTCAATTAGACAAATGAAAAAAAAAAGATATCCATAAAATTCTTTCTACTTTTCTTTTTGTAAATTTAGTCAAAAGATCATTAAATTAACTTGCTCATCTATTATTACATATATCAATTAAATATCAGAATAATCTATGATTTTGTTTTTTTTTTTAACATCAACAAAATATAATTATTCCTATCGCCTAATTAATACGGCATTACATTCACTAATAGATGATTAATTTTTCTACCAGTCCATTCAACCAGCACTATTGTCATCCATCCAAAAATTAATTTAACATTTCACCCATTCATCAGGGTACAAAATCCATTAACCAGGGAACTAATCCTGCATCTCGTCCATTTGTCAGGGCACTAATTCCATTAAATCAGGAATTAGTTCAACAATTTACCCATTAATCAGGGTACTAATCCCATTAACCAGGGACTTAATTCCTCATCACGCCCATTCACCAGGACATTAAACTCATTAATTCAGTAATTAATTCAACGATTTGCCCAATCACCAGAGTTCTAATCCCATTAACCAGGGAATCAATTCCTTATCACGCCCATTCACCAAGGCATTAATCCCATTAATTCAGGAATTAAATCATCACATCGCATACCTTATTTTCTCAAGTAAACAACATAATAATTTCTAACATATCAACCACAATTAATCAAATAAAAAAAATACATATTGACCAATATTAAATTCAAGCATAGTGTAATTACTTGACAATTGAGCTCGAGCCGAAGTTCCCTGTTGTGGTGTCGGCCTGACAGCCTTTCCTGAATTGACAAGTATATCACATTATTATTCTACATTCTATATTGACACACTCAATAAATAAAATCCTTCCAATTATCTTTTCATTTTCCCAAAATAAACTTTAGAGAAAAACATAAAAATTCCCTTCTTTGTTTTGTAAATTTCGTTCATATTCTTTCAATTTTCACATTGAAACACAATTCATTTACAATGTGTGTGTGTGTGTGTGTATATATATATATATATTCTTTCAATGTATTTATTTACTTTATGTTTACCAAAATTTAAATTAAAGGAAAACATAAAAAAATATTAATGATCTATTCGTTTTTTAACATTAATATCATCTCTTTCCTATACATTCTCATCATCTTATTCAAATTCTTAAATTTTATTCTTTGTCTTATTATTTTTCCAAAAAAATCCCTTCTTCAAGAACACCTAAAATTTTGCTTCAATTACCATAATTTCTTACTTTCTCTACTCACTTTAATAATTTTAACACAATTTCACAATCAATTATATTTTTTCCCAAAATTTATCATGAACCCTAATTCCTCATTTCACAAAGTTCAATCAATTTAAAATATTAATTCTTCAAGAATCTTATTTAAAAATGTTAGGGCACCTACCAAGGAATAGTCAAAGTTTTAACACTTTTGAATTGAGAATTTTCCTTGCTTGAATTTGTTTTTCCTCTCCTAGCCGAATGTTTCTTTCTCTTTGATAAAGTAAGTTTTGTTCTTCATTTTTTTCTCCTTACAACACACATTCACTTGCACTTATATATATAATTAACTTTTTTAAAAATAACTTCCATGTCCCTAAATGTTTTCTTCCCACGCACACACTTTGGCACACATTATTTCTTTAACTTTTTTTAAAATGCCTTCTATATCCTTTAACAGTAACTTTTATGATTTTTGGGTAAAATTTCTTGAATCCTGATACCTGTTTATACCAAATCTTGCCCGGGTTATATCGAATTTCACTAAGTTACTCGTTGGTATTTTCAGTTTCATGAAATTCACTTTTATAAAAATTTTATTCATATTTTTGTATTTATTTATTTATTTATGAACACTTGAATAAAATATTTTAATTTAGATTCTCGAATATATCATCATTCTTATAATTTAATTTATCACTTTCCCTCATTTTTCATAATCCTGACTTTTATTAATATCAATAATATTATCCAGGGTTTTACATTAAATATTATGATGGATTCAATTTAATCACTTTTATAAATGAAGGACTTTATTACCATGTTGAATTTAATTTAGTTACATATATTTTATGTGAGGTAGCATTAAATTTCTATTATGTCATTTTAATTATTTGGATGAGGAATAGGAGTTCCATATGTGGTTGCATTTCAAGAAAAAAAAATTACTTGAATTTTCACATGTGTGATTGTGAAAAATTCCAGGATGTTACACCTTGAAACATTTTTTGAGCTTTATGAATCCCTTTCTCTCATAACCATGAGCTAGCCTATATTATGTGCCTTTAAAAGTTCTTTCTAATCAAATAAGCAAGCAATCTAGGCCATATACGATGCTCTCAAAATGCAAAAGATTTTTTCATAAGACTCATGACATCGTGAATAAGCTACTCGTTATATTCATGCTGATAAAATGAGTGCTAAAAAAAAGACAAATTTCTCTCAAACAAAACCTTGTGCTTTTACTTGAGCCTCTTACTTTGAAACCCATAAAAGTAGAAGATAACCTCATCATGTACCTTCATCAATTGCAATCTTGCCAACACAAGAATAAATCATTTTTTTTCCAAAAACTTCCAAAAGAGTTGGAAGATTTTAAAAGCAATTTATTTTAAACTCACATTGAAACAATTTTTGTTTTTAAAAAATAAGATGTTCAAGATTTCAAAATTCATTCTGGATGAAAGATTGTTTTACTGAAACTAAGCAAAAAATAAAAAGAGAAGAGTTGCTCAATGCCGTTGTTTTTCCGAGTAACTAACAAAGCTCACTGAGGGGTAATGGTCAAAACAAGAGGGCAATGTTGTATCTAGAAAGCAATTTGATTCCTTCAAGGTAACAATGAGAAGGGAATGCCTCTGGTAACGAGACAAGATGACATTGTTATTTACAAGAGACAGTTTGGACCTTTTAAGATAACAAATGACACTGAATGTTATTAGTAATAAGACAAGAAAGTAATGAATGATCCCCTCAAATTAATCAACAAGACAAAGAATTTACAGCAAGTAAATGAGTCGAGACGAGCACCACAAAGGCTGAGCTATGTAAAATTACAAATGCTCTTGAAAAAAAATTTATTTGGGCCAACTCGAGTGGCTAGAAACCAAACGGCTAAGAGGACTCAAATAAAAAACAACAAGACCTTACCAATCAAGCAACAAAGAGACTGAGAAGGAAATAGAGGTCTATATTTCAAATTAGGTAAAGATGCATGCATATCATCTAACTCCAAAGCTTGGAACAATGTGTTTTGCAAAACATTTACAAGAAAAATCCTCGATGGGGTCCATCAAAAGGCAGACTACCTCAAAATGGCTAAATTTGAAAATACTTCCGAAATTTTTTCACTTTTGAGAATCTTTGTATTTTTCACTTGGACAGGTTACCTATAAGATATAGACAAATCTAAATTTTTTTTGTATTTTTCATCAGTGGGTAGGTCATCCACTACAAAGAGATCAATGTTGAAAAACTTTTATTTTTTTCACGAATGGGTAGGTCATCTGGAAAAATGAGACTAATCATAAAAATTTTTTGTATTTTTTCACCTAGGTAGGTCACCCATGAGAATTAGACCAACCTGAAAAATCATTGCATTTTTCATCAATAGACAAGCCACCCATTACAATGAGATTAATATTGAAAAACTTTAATGTTTTTCATGAAGGAGCAAGTCATCTGAAAAAATAAGACCAATTGTGTAAAATCTTTGTAATTTTCAATTATACAGGTCACCCATGAGAATTAGATCAACCTAAAAAATCTTTGTGTTTTTCATCAGTGGGCAGGTCGCCCAGGAAAACCAATGTTGAAATCACTTTCATATATTTCACAAACGAGTTGGTCACTTGAAAAATAAGACCAAAGTTAAAATCATTTTCATGTATTTCACAAATAGGTTGGTCACCGAGAAAATAAGACCATTGTTAAAATCACTTTCATTTATTTTCACAAATAGGTAGGTTACCCATTATAATGGGACTAATGTTGAAAAACTTTTGTGTTTTTTCTTCATGAATGGGTAGGTCATCTAGAAAAATGAGACCAATCTTAAAAATTCTTCATATTTTTCACTTGGACAAGTTGCTTATGAGAATTAGACCAACCTAAAAAATCTTTGTATTTTTATCAACAAGTAGGTCACTTGAAAAATAAGATCAATGTTGAAATCACTTTCATGTATTTCACAAACGGGCAAGTTGTTTGAAACAATTAAACCACTTTTGTAAAATCTTTGAATTTTCACACTAATTAGCAGGTTGCCTGGAACAAGTAAACCACTTTTGAAAGATCTTTGAGTTTTTCACAAACACGCAAGTCGCATGGAATAATTAGATCACTTTTAAAAAATCTTTGAATTTTCACACCAACGGGTAAGTTGTTTGGAACAATTAGACCACTTTTGAAAAATCTTTGAGTTTTTCACACCTACAACCAGGTCGTTTGAAACAATTAAAAAATCTGTGAATGCTTCACTAATGGACAACTTGCCTGAAACAAGTAGACCATTTATGAAAATCTTTGGATTTTTCATTGACAAGATAGGTCAACGACCAATTTTAAAATCTCAGTGTTTCTCAAGGAAGGTCGCCTCTCAAATGACCACTTTTGAAGTTTTCTAAGATATGAAAAAAAAGGTTTAATGCTTATTTTTCTTTACAAACTTACTCCACAAAGCTAAAAGAAAGTAAATTTTAAATGCCTTTACACCGTAAGTATTGTAAAGAGAAGGAAACTCTTATAACCTAATTTGACGTATTTGCTTTTAATTTAATTTTTATAGGGGTTAAAAATTAGATATTAATAGACCAGGGATGAATTTTGATTAGAGGTGTGATTTGTCAACTTATGAAAAACTAGAGGCTATAATGTGCTTTTGCCTTTTTCTACTGATCTTCAGTTTGAAAAAGATTATCAGAATATTTTTAGTTAATCCTTTTGATTTTAAATTTTAAACAATTTTTTTTTAAAAGAGAGTTCATATTTGTTTGGAACTTTGAAACTCTCAAATATAAATACATAACTTATATGATAAAAAAAAAGAAGGAGCATATAAAAAATGATATAAAAAAAAAGAGTATATTCCAAAAAATTACGAGAGAGTGCAAACCCTAAAAACAATAAATAAAGAAGACCCAAAATACTGTTCATTCTCTTCTTAAAAAAAAAAGAAGATAAGACCGGTTGCCTTTTCTTTTTCTCTCTCCCTGTAGTCATCCATTCCTCATTGTGATTGCCAAATAAAAACCTTAAGCCTTTTATTTGTTTTTCTCTCTTTTCAGCTGCTACCAGACCACGTGCCCCTTCTCTCCTTTATTTTTTTTTTGAAACCAAAGCCACCCACAATGCCAAGCTATCCTGCTCCTCTTTAAGCCAATCTCTATTTCATATGCAACAACTTCAACTCCACCACCCTATCAGCAACCCAGCCATGGACTAATTGCTCACCCAATATGACTTTTCCCTTCATCCCACCTTCAACTGACTAAACTAGCACTGAATTGCCACCAACTCACACATGACCGAATCATCACCAGTAACGGCCTAATACCAACCTCATTATTTGGTTAACACCAGAAGATAGACCGATCAAGACCCATAAAACCACCATAGACTTATTAAACTTGAAGCTAAAACATACCTAATGATAGCCTCTCTATCCTTTACTTCAAACTTTCAACCCGACACCACCTACACACCACCGACAAACTAAACACAATTCAGTCACTAGCAAATTTCCATCTCTACTGTCGTTCCTTTGATTTTCACAAGCTAGTCTTTATTTTTCTCCTAAACTAGAAGAAGATCTGTGAAAAAAATAAAAGCCAAAAACTTTGCTTGTGTGATGTTTTTGTTTGCAGGTGACAATGAATTTTACCGCTAGCATAGTAGTAAAGAGGAGAGGAAAAGCTGCCCGATCCACGCCATCACGTGCCTCTCAATACATCAGAGCACCATTTACATACGCTGCCATCCACGATTGTGTAAGTCACCCACACGCCACATCACACCGCCACTATTCTAATGATGTTTTAGTTAATTCTAATAGTTTCATTTGCTTTTGGAGGTGGATTTTTGGAGCTTAGAAGGATTTTATTTACATTGATGTGTAATTATAAATGTGTGAGGGTGAATTGGTAAAGAATGGGTGTATGTGTTATGCATGATTTTATTTTATTATTATTATTTATGTTAGAACAACTAACATAAAAAAAAAGAACAAATAAAGAATGCCAAAAAAATTCATTTTTTCTTAAAAAATTGCATATGGCCAAGACTAAAAAATATCTCTTTGTATAACTTAACATAAAAATATCATTATTAGCATAAAAAATAGATGTTTATGTTTTCGGCATTAAAAGATGTATTGTTTTTGGCCTTGATAACAAGTTTATCAAGTCTATTAAAAGCTTACAAAAAATAAATGGCTTATTGGGCCTATGGATAAAAAAAATAAAATCAAACTCATTATTTTTTTTTTAATCTTTGAAAATAAACAATGAGAAGGTTTTTAAAAGGGTTCAAATTTTATTTTTGCTATTCTCGTGGGTTAATGTCCATCTCAGAACTCAACCTAAGATTGTTTGTGGTAAATTGATTCACAACTAGTATTAACTGACATCAGAGTCAGAAAATTAACTAATAACAGTTAAAAATACCAACCCTGATATTTATTAATGCTAGAATTATCAATCTTGGTATTTATTGATGCCGAAGTAAAAAAATCAAACATGATATTTATTGACGTCAGAGTAAAAATAATATAGGCAAACCATTGATAATATAGCATAACAACCCATAACAATTTAAGACAAAACCAACAATGCAGCCTACCTCAGGTAGGATGCTTTAGGGGTGATAGTATCTTCTTTTTAGTGTAACTAGTCTCGGATCATAGAATCCTTGTTGATCAGTTAGGGTTCCTAGTGACCATAATACTAGATGACAACTCCTTAAACAAGACCTTTTCATTTAAGAATAAGATGTCATATATCTATTCTTCTTCTTTTTTCTTCTAATTTTTAAAGGTCATCGCGATGTAGAGTACGATATAAATCATCAAAGAAGTAGGACATGTATACATGAAGTGATGTAATGATGATTTTCGACTTCAAACAAGAATCTTGAGACAATAACAACTTTTAACTTAAAAGATTAAGATTTTGTAAAGAATGTTTTGCCAAATAACTTTTAAGTTGTTTAGGAATCATTTTTCATACCTACAAAACCTTAACAAACCTAAAAAAACATAAGAAAACCAAGAAAATACCAAAGTACACAAAACAAGAGAATTCTTCTAGTAGCTAAATCGGTCTAGCTGATTTAAAAATCAGGTTACCATTTGGTAAAATGGTCTAACCGATTTTAGCAATGATCTAACCAATTCTTTAACAAACAAAAATATTTTGAAAAGTGTGCCTAATGGATAATTTGAACTTTTAGCCTTATAAATACCCTTACTTCAGCAAAATGATTAAAGACATTTAAGGTAAAATTATGATCATATTCTCACTCTTAACAACATTTTGCACCCCTAGCCTTACTTTTGATTTATTTAGAAATAAGGTTGAATTATTATTGGTAAAATTTCTTCAAGTGCTTCATTTGTATTCCATTCAATTCTATTAATAGGGTAATATTATGGAAAGTATAAGTGACACTTAAACACTTGAAAAAGCCTTTTAAAGACTATTTAAATGGTTTAATACTTATCCATTTACAAGTATTGGTGAGAAAAAAGTTTTCTAATCTTGTACTTGTTAGAGGATTAAGTATTAAGTTTGATCCTTAGCCTATGCAAAAGGATTGAATTTGATCTTGAGTCCGTAAAATAATTGAGTTTGATCTTAAATCCCAAAAAAAATTGAAAAAGGTTTTAATCTTTAACATGTGAAAAAGATTGTGTAAAGGTTTGGTCTCACCCATAAAATAGACCAAGTGAGTGTTAGTGAAACTCTTGAGCGGTGGTTTGGGGAGAGGAGTAGGTGATTGTTCAAACCTCTATATAAATCTCAGTGCATAACCTCTTAACTCTCTTTTCTATTTATTTATGATCGTCTTAAAGTGTTGATTGTTTCAATGTGTATTTAAGTTTGTTTCTATTGATACTTAAGTTACTTATTTGGTTTGATCTTTAGGTTGTGTTGTATTGTGCTTTAAGCTATGAAGAAGTTTTTTATTGGTAACCTAATCCACCCCCTCCTAGGTTCACCTAAACTTTCAAATGCTAAATCCGCGACCTAATTGTGATACAATGGTAATCTCGTCAAAAACATATTAAATAAAACTATGAAGCTTAATTATTATAAAACTCAATGTTGAAGGGTGAGATAACTTGAATTATTTTTGAAATTAGTGAAAAGTCCAATAAAAAAATAAAAAAAAAATAACAATCTCAATCTCCAATTAAATAAATACTAAAAAATAAAATTGAAAAAATATGAGCTTAAAAAAAACATGTAAATTCAGTTAAATCTTTTAAAACTAGGTTAATCTCCTTAACTCACAACTCATGAAATTCTAGACATGGGCTCAATCAAGAAACTCAATGTCCAACCAATTTAATATTGAATGATGAATTTTAAAAAAATCAACTTAAAAAATTTACCGAAGGAAAAAAACTATCAATCAAAAGAATGAGGATGAAAAATTATTAGAAAAAACTAAAGAAGGATAAAATCATAAAAAAAATTCAATTTAAAAAATTACCGTAAATTAAACAAATAACAATAAAAGAAAAACGACCAATTCTGTTATATGAAAAAAATTCAAAGGAGAATGAAATTAAAAATAAATTCCAATTTTATAAATTATTTCATATAAATAAATAGTAATCAAAAGAACATGGACTAAATTTGAAGGAAAAATAAATTGAAAGGTTGCTTTGAAAATTTTAAGGGTTAGACATGAAAATCGAGTAGGACAAAGAAAATAAAATAAAAGAAAAAGATCATTGACACCAAACCATATGCTGTGACCACACATGCTACCTAGGAATGGAGGGCGCAAGCATCAACCACTTTCTTTGTTTTAATAATATTTATATTTGTAGAAAAACCATAACAAAGAGATTAAAATGCCCCCTGATGCAAGTTAAAGAAATTTTGATTTTAAGAGTATTTTTATCATTTCATTGTGTTTTAAAAATTGATAGAATGAAAAAGCTCCTTACCCAGGTTTAATATTTTTTTTTTTGCTTTTAATAGTAATCAAGTTATTTTAGTGTGCTAAAAATTATGATAAGATTGTTTGGCATTAACTCGTGGATCATGTGGGAAAGACTGCATTATTTCTGATAGTAAATTAGTTAATTTTGTTTGAGTAGGGCAAAATAAGTATTATACTGTTTTAATTTACAATGCAATTAGTTTAGAGCCACAATGATTTGCTAATCCCTTGTAATTGTTTTTTTTTTTTTATTAATTATCAATATGACTCTTGCAATAATGCATAAGAAACATCTAACCATGTTTGCCTTTTATTTGTTATTTTCATTTTCAAAACTTTTTAGACATAAAATAACACAATTTTTTTTTAGATTTTTTTATTAAAATACAAAAAGCAAAACTAATGACTCCTATAAAAAAAAGCAAAGCAGAGACAATATGAAAATAAAAATGCTTGGTTGGAGAAATAGTAACAAGAACATAAAAATAAACTTACTTCTTAAACAATTTTATTGTGAATTTTTACACTTTCAAAATAGAAGGTAAAAAGTGATTATGTCTTCAACGACAATATTTTTTTTTTAAATTTTTTTCTAAAATATCATTGTGAAAAACTTTTAATTATAAAATTATCCAATTAAGATAGGTAAGAATAAAAATGATTATTATTATAGTTTTAAGATTTGATTCAGGTTCAAACTGAGACAATGTTTGAGTCATGGTCAGGAGGGTCAACTCGTGTTAATCCTATTTTTTAAAAATGATCAGAATGACATTGTTTTGACAAAAAAAAATAAAAAAAAGTCAACGGTTTTTTAACTTAGATTTTACCTTGGGTTGACCTAGTCATGGATTGACCTGAGTTTTTGATCGAGACTAGTTATGTCAATTATTCTTTTATTTTTTCTTAAACCTAGATTGGTTTAGGTCTCGGGTTGACTTGCCAGGGTGAACCATATATTATAACTTGGATTATTATACTATTATTTATTTCAATACTCAATATAAACTATAATAAAAAATAATATTTAATTACTTTTTAAAATAAAATAAATTTTTTATATTTTATTCATCATCAATCAAATATAGAGACCTTGCCTACTGTAAGGTTAGTTTTCAAAAACTCTTTTGATTTTACGACAAAGGATACATCAAAATTAACTTTTTAATAACTCCTTGCACTATTTTCTCATTAAACATCGGTTATCTTAATCTTCACCAACGGTCGGGGGATTTATGAGAATTTTTGAATACCGACAAGTCGGTCAGCCAATTAAGTTAACCCATCCCATACATAGTGGGGCCAAGCCGTAACGATCCAATTTAAATTTTTTTTATTTAAAATTTAAAATTTTTATGTTTTTAAATTATTTTAATATATTTATATAAAAAATAATTTTTTTATAATATCATTTTAATACATTAAAAAAATATATATTTTAAACTATAACCATTCTACATTTTTCTAAAGACACCCTTCGTTAAGTAACCCTGTAACTCTCTCCACACCTCACACGCACCCGATTCGTGCTTTCCCTTTTCATTTCAGTGATTTCTCTTCCCTTTCTCCATCTTCAGTTCACCCACGCACGAAACAAGACAAAAAAAACCCACAGAAGAATCTTCCACTTCGCGAGAGAAAGAG
>Ga0325410_1003052_pt1 | contig 18806 bp, 10 predicted proteins | sample PopdelMetagenome_16_FD_206182 | JGI IMG/M metagenome (GOLD analysis project Ga0325410, IMG submission 206182) | Populus deltoides microbial communities from Bellville, Georgia, United States - Xylem-PdIQD-R3 | ecosystem: Host-associated > Plants > Phyllosphere > Stem > Wood/Secondary xylem... | reverse complement strand
AATATATTTAGAGAATTACCAATTATCAATCTCAATAAACTTAATAAGAAAAGAAAGATATTCCAATTAATTGACGGATTTAATTTTCCAAGCTTTCGCAACGCTATAAATTAAGGTATTCCACTAGAGAAACACATAACAAAAACAGACTAGGAGAGGAGAGAAAGGAAAAATTAAGCAAAACCAAAAAGAACAAAGAAAACTCTCCCCAGAAGAGAATATAAATAATCAAAACCAGCAATCTCCTAGCCGGCACCTCATCAAAACTCTTCTCCTAACAATTTATTGCTGATCAACTAGAGTAGACCATGGTAATAGACACCTCGTTGAGCCTGCACGCTGTCCTCCATTATTGATGAGAACTTTAGCATGACTGTAACATCATTTAAACAATGACTTAGCCAGGCGGCACTAATTTTTTGCCACGACATCTTGTTCCTGTCACAACAGTTGCAGTGCTATAAACCACCCATGCAGCAGTCATTCTCATGCTGACGAAGATAAAGAAAGCAAAAGAAAATACCTAAAGCTTCCCCTACGCTGTTCTCGTAATATGGAGGTGAACTGCACCTTTCAGAATAGGTAGGAAGAGGAGAAGAAAGCGCATCAAATCCAGCAGGTCAAGCTTCCCCATCCCTGTCGGTGTTAGTGTGTGGGTCCACGCGCATCGCATATGCCTCTCCTGTTTTATTATTTTTTCCTGCAGCACCGAGGTATTTTGTTTTACCTATAATATGGTTTAAATCACATTTTATTCTTTTTAGTTATTTAAAAAAATTTCCAACTTATAATATAACTTTCTAACCCAACTAGAATCACAAAAAAATCCCTTTAATAACTCTAGATTCGACCCAAATAATAAACAAAGATCTAATTTGACATATATACAACTTGTGAACCCAAATATCCAGAATCAACTCAATTAATTTCTCTTGAGCATCTTAGTTTCATACCTTATAATAAATTAAATTGATACCTCAAAAGTATTATTTGACGATGCTAACTGATTTGTATCATTTTCCCTCTCCTTAAAAAAATATGAATTTTTACCTTATTTGGATGCCCACAAGCTTGTAAGAGACATATTAACATTATTTTGTTTTTTTGTTCTTCTTCTTCTTAAATTGTAAACAACCAAATTGTAAATAATCAACCTTCTTTTTACTTGATTTTAACTTTTGTCATAACTAGGTGTTTAAATGAAAACGACGATGCAATAAGACGGTAACTAAAAGATAAAGGGATATAACCTAATTTTAGAACATTGTTGTGATCTCAATTGATGTGAACTTTGTGGATATAAAGATCTAAAAAACCATAGTCAAATCACTAATGTTACCATAGTCAAATCACTAATGTGTGTCATATGGATATAAAAATACAAAAACCCACAGTCAAATCGATCCTTCCGAAAAAAGCTAAATTCAAGGTTGTGATTGAGTTTGATATAATAATAACCATTACCGAGGTACCAAGGCTATAAATAACCAACCCCCACCAACATCTATAATCAGGATGCAAACAAGAAGTATAGAAGATATTACAAATCTTAGTTAATTTTTTAATAAGTCAGGATAAGCATCACAAAGACAATTGATCTTTAATAAGTTATTGAAAAAGTTTTATGAGGAACTAAGAGTAAGAACATACTCTCACATACAAGTTTCATTTCTGAATAATTAACCTGTCTTTTATTAAGATATTATTTATAAAAGTTAAAGTCTTATGTCTTGAATTTTCACTTGTTTTCTAGTTTAGCTTAGTGTTGTGTTTACTTTGAAATATATAAAAAAATCTTAACAAAACCTTATACACACTATAATAATTGTTGAAATAAAGTTCGTCTTGTATATAAAAAAACAAGTAGTTTTTGTGCCACTGTGTTTTTTTTTTTTAGTTTCGACCACCATATATATATATATATATAAAATTAGAAATGCTATTATTATTATTTTGAATCGTTTAAATCTTATTTCATTAATTTCTTATTCTTCATAGTCTTTTATTTTGTGTCTTTGTATTGTTTATATTTTGCTTTAACTCGTATTGATACTCACATTTATGTATTTGTGGTTTTTGCATTGATAATTTTCAATTGTTATTGCTTCATGAGTTTTTATATTATTTGATTATGCCATTAAAATATTAATATTTGATTTGTCGTAAAGTAGTTCCTTAAAAAACTAAAATCTTAAGAATTAAGTGATAAATATGAAGATGAGCATATTAGAGTGAAAAAACAAAATTATTGGAAACATTATATATATATAATGCCTTTAACTTATTTTTTGGTCCTCATAATGTCAATTAAGAATAGATTACCACCATAAAAAAATAGAAATAATCTTGAATGAGGTTATTTGGCCATACAATAATAATTAAAATTGATAAATACAAGGTTTGCTGAAGTTAATTTGAAAATTAAAGTGTCTAGCTTTTAAGATGGCCAGACCATATAAAAAAAATAGCTAATGCAAACGCTTTTTTAGAAAACTCAATTTCAAACTTGATTTTAATTTCCTTGAAAGGTGAATATTTAAATCTTTATATTTATAGGTTATCATCAAATGGCTTATTCAACACAAAACAGTTTAGTCTCATTGTAATGCATATTTATTTTGCTATGGGAACTCATTTTTTTAGGTGTTTGAGATACATATAGAAGTTATTTTTTTAAAATAATTTTTATTTAAAAATATATTAAAATAATATGTTATTATTAATTTTTAAAATTTATTTTTGATATCGGTATATCAAAATAATCTAAAAATAATTAATTTAAAATAAAAAAATTAAAAAGCATTGGACTGTAATGCTAAACTCCCCCTTATTTTGTTCCAGAGCATGATTAGTATTTAAAATTAAAAAAAAAATCGGGTTTACAAAACCATTTTGTGATTATCCAAGTGTAATATAAAAACATAACAAATCTAACCATTTCATGTGGAAAGCAAAATATGAACCCATCATTTGAGTTCTTATACACTAGTGCATGTGGCCTCTTGAATTGGCATGATTGAGTTGGAAATTCCATCAAGAAAATTTATTTATTTATAAATAAACATGAATTTACTTGTCATAATTAAGAGGAAAAAAAAAGCAATTCAAATTTTGCATACCAAAATCCCTCACAGCAACTTCTTTCAATCTATTGGTGGAAAGAAAAACTGAGAAAGTAATTACTATGTTAACAATGTAGAAATTAGAATCGGTAGGTTAATTTTTCTCTGTCAATAAAAATTGAAAACAAACATTTTTTTAGAAATTGTAATTTCAATGTGTGATAAAACGACACCATTTAAGTTTATTATTAAGTTTCCTACCAATAGTATTAACTAGAGGGATGATATTGCTTGAATTAGATATATATAAATTTTTTAAAAATCTCCAGTCAAGTTTTATTTTATTTGTTTTCCTAAGTTGGAAAGGAAATTTTAGATATGTTTGAAATTAAAATATCAAATAGGCAAAGTTTAGGTATAGCAATTCACATTAGGCAAAGTTTTCTTTTTCTCTTTTATCCCCAAACGTTTTTTTTTTTTTTTTAATTACAGCTCCTATATGCCTAAATTAATATTGACCAATTTATTAAGATTTGATAAGGAAAGTTGAAAAAAATTCAACAATAGTGAACCAAAGTGTGAAATAAAGATAAATCTCACGGCTAATCTCAAATTCGCTAGAAAAAATTTTGTTTAATCCACTTATTATCCTTTTTCTTACTCTATAGTGCCTTAACTTTTTACAAATTTTGATTTTGATCCAAAGGTTCATTAATTTTCTTAACATTTCAATCTTTAAGTTTGAAAGAGAAGAGAGAAAATCGCTTGAAAATAATGAAATAGAAAGATAATCGTTTGAAAATGAAAAAGGTAAAGTACAGAGAAAGTTGGTGAATAATCATTTTATTAACGACTAAACTCACCATTTTTTATGTTAATGGATTCTATCCAACAAGAAAAGTTTGATGATTATGATTTTTTCCTCATTAAATAGATTTGAAAAGGTAGGTTGAATTCCCTCTTCATTAATTGTTTTTATTAAATTAGCTTATTTAAAATAAAGATGACTATTGGTCTAAAATATTTGCATATACATCTATTTTTTATTTCTACTATGAAGATTATCTTCTCGCTTTAAATATTTAATTAGTATTAAACTCTTCTTATTTATCAGTTGATATATTTCTTAATTTATTTTATAAAGCATAAATATCATCTTTTCATTTCTCAACTAAAAATTAAACTTCATATTTTTTTTTGGTTTACTTTCTACGAGGTTATTATAGTTTCAAACAAACATCCTTGCATTGAGTTAATGTTTGGTTTTTCGAATGTCAATTCTTTTTATCATATAATTAAATAAAAAATAGTTTTGTAAAAAAATAAAGTTATTAAATTCAGTGATGTTCATGACTCGAGTCACAGGTTTGGTAAGTTAACTCGAGTCAATCTAATATGTCGTCATCTCAAATTATTTTTTTTAAATATCTTTTTTAATTTTTTTTAAATCAAACCATATTTTTACAGGTCATCTAGATTATATTTGAACAAGTGAATTCGACTGCGTTATATCATAGCAACTTTCAAATAATTTAACTTGAATCGTCAGCTAGACAAAGAGTCGATTTAGAAGATTTAAAAATTAACTTATTGATTCATTCAGATTTAATAATAATATAAAAAAATCAATCACTATTTAAATATTATTTATTTCGTTCAAAAGAAATAATATTTTTTGAACTTATTTGTCTCACCAAGCAGGACAAGATCACCACTTATCTCAGCAAAGAACCATCTTTTTTCGTTTTTTTTTTTGAAGTTTTAATAGTGAAAGTATCATTGGATCATTTCTTATTATGAATGGAGACTGGTTTTTTTTTTTTTTTTTTTTTTCAGATGGTGTCTTATACAGATTTAGACTTGATCTAGTTTGGAGCAAATAAATGGGATTTGATTTTAAATTCCTTTCTTTGAATAATTCATGTGCAAAAATATATTCCAAAATCATGAAATTAATTAAAACAAGCAAACAACAATGTAGGAAGTGATGAATATGAAGATGAAAACCCAGATGTCATTGAGTATGCATCTCTTAATCTTAATCACAATGTGTCTTGAAAAAACACATTTGCATGCACCAACCACTGCCTTCCTTGAATGAAGGGCTCCACTGTAAATTTTGCTGCCTCATCGTATGTAATATTGGGCAAAACACCTAGCCATCCTGCTCTTTTATCTATCGCTGACCCAGGCCCAAAATTTTGATACTCAGCATAAAATGTAGTGTTGGGTGGGTCCATTTCTGGCTCCCAAGGGATCCATCCTAAGGGGTCCAGGAAATCTCCAATGTATGATTGCATGATTACGGTAGTTGCATGATCCCTCCAAGGCCTGCCAAGAAATGTGGGAACCGTCAGATTATCAAACGGGGTCATCTGACATTGTTGGATGGAGATGCCAGTATTTTGATTTGGGTCAGTCCTACTTTGGGCAGTGATGGTGTTGTTTTGCTTTTCCATGGGCTGCCTTGGCTGTATGGTACAGTTTTGGAAGATTGCAGCTGCATTGCCGAAAATGAAATCAATAGTGCCTATAATCTGGCTCTCTCGGTAGAATTGACGATTGGAATGCGTGTAGAGAGTGTCTTGAAATGCATCAAAGGAGCAGCGATGAAAGATTGATTGGTCTGATGATGAGCGTAAGGCTACTGCTTGTTCTTTCTGCGGTCCTGCTGTGTTCTTGAAGCCCATGTCTTTTGCAATGAATCCCCTCCCCTCAGCAACTATATGTTCATCAGAAAAACAGAAAGTAGAAAAAATTAAAGAGCAGATTGAAGTCGAAATTTAAAAATGGAGAGAAGTTTATTATTTAATTCTAAAGGAACTTACTTAAGGTACCAGATAAGAATGTGGTAACGCCATCGACATTATTTAAGCTGCCAGAGATTATGGTCTTGTTCATTCCATCACCATACATCATGACATTCCACTGTTGCTTTTCTATCTTCACATTCTCTACGTAAATACCCTCCTTTACGTATATGACAAATCTTGATTTGCTATTCTTGGGGATGGAATCCACTGCCTCTCTTATAGTCTTGAAAGCCCCACTACCATCCTTCGCTACTGTTAGATTCGGTTCAGGATTTTCCTGCTGTAGCAATCTCCTATCACTTTTGTTGACCCACGAAGGGAAGCCCATGTCAAGGTCATGATCAACTGTTAAGAGTTTGCGATGAATTGGGATGCCTAATTGATCATCAAGTATTTTCACTATATTGGACGCAATTGCCAAGCTGTTGCTAGTGAACTCAGTGGAATTGGTCATAGCATATCTCACCACATCGGTTAAGATCAAGTGCTTGGCGGTGTCTTGCAGCCCAGCAATGCATGTATCTTGATCCGTGATTGCTGTGCTTAGCCGAGTTCTGATGTCGTTGATTTTAGAGGACAAGAACACGGTCTTGTGACTCTTGTCTCCTTGGCCAACTTGTATGGATGACATGGATTCATTGACCTGATCAATGGCGTCCAGAAAGAGAATCTCACAAGCATGCAATGCAGATTGTACAAGGGGATCACTGGTCTCATTCTTAAAACTATTTGAGGACATGATCCATTGAGGCAAGGAAGAAAGTTTTGTGAGCTCAATGAGTGAAACTTGGAGAGACAACAAGAATAACGTTTTAGGATCTGGGTTTGGATTGGTCTCAATAGAGGAGGCTTTAAGAGATGAAGACATGCTTGAATAGCATGAATCAGGGTACCTTGTCGCATTACACATGGCTCTGATGGACTGAGCTTCGCTAGTTTGAGATGAAGGGTTTTTGCCATTGGATTTGTTGTCCGTTGATACAGGAGTACCTACTAATGCACCAATGATGATTGTTACCAAAACCACGGCAGAGACAACAATGACTATGAGACGTTTCCGGGCCTTCCTGCGAAATGCTTGCTCTGCTTGCTCGTCTACTTTGCTATGGCTAGTGAAACTGTAACTTCGATCCATTACTTTTTTAAAAAAATTCCTACATGAAATCGCATTACTCTTTGAAGCTCAGGATTTTATAGTAAATAGTGGCTTCATAGTGTCAACCGAGCACTGCAAATTTCGGAGCATGTGCAGACATTCTTGCAAGGAGACAAAGCATTATAGGGTCGGCATTGGGCAAACCAGACAATTTTTTCTTTCCTTTTTATTTTTCTCTCTGTTTGAAGACAATGTCACGGTTACGTGGCATGAGCTATGGAGACAAAAAGGACTAGGACTTGGTCCCTAGTCAGATGCAGCTTCCATTTGTCTGAATTTGAAAATTTCTACAATATAGCCGGCCTTACCCTAGACAACTTACAATCTGCTCATAATTTCACCATGCATTAATGCTATTCTTTCTTTTCTTGAATATACCATGCCAATTTTAAGATATTACATGCATAAATATGGTTCCTTGTTTTTTAATAACATGAGAAGCATCCTACGTCATCCCATAGTGTCACTTCTCTTGCAGAAGTACATGATATCACTATCTGTAAGAAGATATCACGAAACTACTCTATTATTATTATTATTATTATTATTATTATTATTATTTGAAATTTAAAACAGGATATTGAGATGGAAACTGCAGTTATCACATAAGGTTGCGCTTGTTGCAAAGGTTGATCTCTCTCTCTCTCTCTCTCTTCTCGAGTCGATGAAAAGATAAACTATTAAAAACAAACTAAAACGACTCACTTTTTAACTGTAAACATTAAATTGCTACATTATAATGATTTTTTTCTTATTATTTGCATAAAAAAATTATTGAGGTAAAATCGATATTTTCTCAAGATCAACTAGTCATTATTCTATTGAGTGGAGACAAATCAATCTTTTAAATAAATATCTAGAAGTTGTTTTTGTATTTTCATCCTGATTTTCTAGTCATAATCAAGTTAATTGAGGGATAATTTAATATTTTAATAAATATAAAATATAATTAAAAAAATAAAAGTGAAGAACCTTTGTCGTCTTCAAAGGATTAGTGAGGCATCGCTCGGATGTCAAAAGTGGACTTCCATGGTGTTGTAAGGAGCGGCACACCAAGATCTTCTAGGTGATGAGGCGTGTGTCAATGGAAATAAGTTGATTAATTATATTATTAAATTAATTGAGTTTATTGAATTAATTTGAGTCAATGATCTCAGTCCTAGATTTTTCTTGCTTTTTTAAAAACACTACTATCCTTGGGTATCTTTTTTTATGATAGAAAATATTTATATAACACCCCAAGACTTTTAATGTAATTTCAATTTATACATTAAAGATACATGGTGTGAATTTCTTTTTACCAAGTCTCCCTTACATGGAGTTTTTTTGAATCAACACATGAGCATAAGATTTACTCTATACATGTTCATCACCCATGCTAATGTATTTTTTCAATTTAATTAAAGTGTTTATCCAATTAAATAAAATTTTGATAAAATCTCTCATGCACGGGGAACTACTTAAAATCTTATCTCGTAATTAATACCTGCAAAAACATAATTGCAATCCAAACCATATTTAGTTCATCCAAACAATACTCATAGGCAGCCTCAAATATATCAAAAACATATTTCATCAATCACAAATGTTCATCACATTTAATATATTATTAGAATTTATATTATTTTTACAATATATAAAGATATGGAATATATATATATATATATATATTCAAACACATAATTATTCTTTTCATATTACTAATTTATATCTTAATATGATTCCCCATTTTCTATATTTTCCATTTATGTATAGCAATACGATTTCACATTCCTTATTATCATTATACATTCAACATATCTTTTTTTATTTTTCATTTCACCAATCAATATATCTTTTTATTTTTCATTAGTATATATATCATGTCTTGATTAGCAAATTGGTAAAATGAAAAATAAAAAAAAGATATGTTGAATGTACAATGATAATAAGAAATGTGAAATTGTATTGCTATACATAAATGGCAAATATAGAAAATGTGAAATCATATTAAGATATAACTTAGTAATATGAAAAGAATAATGATGTGTTTGAATATATGGAATGTGTTTGAATATATATATATATATATATATATATATATATATACTCTACAAATTTCATATTTTCATTTTTTTATATACTTAACAAACAGACTCATATCAATCACTATATTTCACATAAATTACTCTCAAGATTTACAAACCCTACCATTTTCATTTCAATTAAATTTACACATAATATCATTATAAAAAACACTGAAGCTTATATCTTTCCACAACTTTTTAAATTTTAAATTTTTTTCACATTCAACCAACATAACCAAAATCAACCTATTTTATTTCACAATATCATATTCCAAACCAATCCCAACGTTCCCCAATGTAATTAAAACATTAAAATCAATATTTTTTAGTCCAATTTCCTCATTTACATCATTTCTACGTGTAACAACAATAAATAAATTTTCATGTAATCGTTTCATCATTCATAAACAATCTTAAATATTTTTTATATTTTTTAAATACCAAAATCAACACAATGTAATTATATTTCTAATTATTTTTTCTAATTTTCCAATCATGGTCGGCTACTAACATACCAATCTTTTCCTAATTGGTTTTCAATTCCTCTAATTTAACCCTTAACATGTCATATACATCACAATTAACAAATAATTATCACAAGTTAGTATTTCTCCCAAAAATTCTCACAAACCCTAATTTTTTTAATTTGGGGATTTTCAATCCTTAAAACAAAGACAAGAGAAAAAAAAATTGATTTCAAAAGAACACCTTACAAATACTATTTTGCCCAATTTGTTAAGTGTTTTGCAAACCTTTCCAAGGATTCCCCTTTTCTATTCCAATTTTGCAAACTTTATCTCTTTAATCTCCAATTTCCCAACCTCTCACTCTCTTTATGATTTTTTCTATTCTACTTTGGTGAGATTGCTTTGGCAAGAAATCACTCAATTCTCACTCTTCATGCCTTAAAATTTGAGAGAAGAAGAAGAATTAAGGAAAAGAAGAAATTTTCCAAGCTCTCTCCCTCTCTTTCAAAGCATTAGCCTCTTATAGCGGGAAGGAAACATTTTTCCTTTAATTTACTAAAATTTCTTTATTTTAATATCCTAAATGTATGATATGTCAAATCTCTAACTGACTGTATTTTTTGCATACTGATTTTTTTTATTTCATCCTAGTTTTTACACTACATGACTAGGAATTTCCATCTTTAGTTATATAAATTTTCTTCCTATTTTATTATTTTATGGTTAGAAATCATGTTATTTAGCACATGATTTACAATTTGACCCGGCCGTAGCAAAGCACAAACTACCTATCTAATAATTATAAGTTAATTATTATATCATTAACCTTCTTTCAACAAATTAATTGTTGGGCTGATACAATTATATATCTTACACATGTTGTAAATATGCCATAGGATACAAATATAGTAAATTTTAATTGCAATTGTTTAGGTTAAATTTAATTTTATTCAACTAAATAGATAGTTTAATATGATAAATAAATAAATCACATCAAGTTTTAAGGTATTTCTATAAAATTATATGTAAGATAAAAAAGTTAGAACAAAAATTTAAACAAGTAATTAAATTAAATAAAGTTATTAACATACATACTAATATATACAATATTAAAGTTTAAACCTATGTTTTAAAACAGTACAAATATGAATAACTTGTTGTAAAGCAATTAATTTATATAATAGATGCATATGACATTGGTGTTAAGGGTTAAATCTTTAACAGTATTGATGTTCTATATGCTTAATTTTAACTCTTTGACTTCCCACTATATAAGTTATAAGAAAATATTATAATCTTTTAATATGGGATTGAGAGGTTTTAGGTTCACAAAATACACAAATTAATAGATTTTTTTAAATTAATTTCTCATTAAACTGCAATTTATTTTAAATAAGCTGATGTTTTATATTAAAATATTTTTGTTGAAGAATAATTTCTAATAAAATCATAATCCAAAAAGTGAATGAATCCTAATTTGGTCCAATTGACGATATTCTATTTAAAAAAATTTCTTAAAAAAAATTGTCATATAGTTTAATTGATTGAAGAAACAAAATAACAAAAACCAAATAATTAAATAGCAATATTCTTGTCCACGTCAAATCTTCAGGCTTAGCCACTCTTCATGGAATACAGTTGTGCCATGTATAGAAAAAAGGACCTTTAGTTAAAACAAACTAATGGAGTAAGGTTTAATTGAGCTTAATTTACTCTATTACAAGCCAAGGCGAACAGGGGAGCCAGTAGCGCTAATCCAATCCACTTGATAGAAATTCTCAACGGTAAATTTCATGGCCTCTTCTTTCTTAATGATATGATAGCCACGCCACTTGATCCTAGCATTTGTTTGGGCACCAATTCCTTTATTGTTGTACTCTGCATAATAAAGAGTTTTGAGCCCAAAGTCTCCCTGCCATGGTAGCCATCCATCAGGGTGAATAAAATCACCAATTGTTGAATCCATTATAACAGTTCTTGAAAATTCCTTCCAAGGCCTTCCAAGGTAACTCCTGATCTTGGTCTTCACAGGAACCAAGCCCTTGTCTGGCTCGATGCGACAATTTTGAAGAACAATTCCTGTAGTTTCATGCCCATCAATCCTACCCTGGGCTGTAACAATATTTTGTTGGTTTTCCATTGGTTTCCTGACAGTAATAAGGCAGTTCTGGAAGATAGCAGCTGCATCCCCAAAGATGAAATCAACAGTGCCGGTAATGACACAGCTTCTGTAGAATTGGCGGTGAGTTTGTGCATACAAGGTATCTTGGTATCCTTCAAAACGACAGTTGAGGAATATTGCACGATCAGCTTGGACTCTGATGGCCACGGCCTGATGTTTCTCTGGACCTGCTGTGTTTCTGAATCCCATAGCTTTGCACAAAAATCCTTCTCCTAACACCGCTGCAGAACATACATCTCATGTTATAATCCTGGTCTCGGAGAAAGGAAGTTGGAATAGAAGTTATTAAGTTTGCAAAATTTCATTGCAATTTTTATGCCATCCTAGATGCTAATAAGAATGAAGAGTTAAGGCGTATCCCCAATGATGGCAACATTAGATACTCGTCAATTCTAAGTTTATGACTAGCAATTTGATCTACTATGATGAGTTCAGATTGTATGCTAAACCACATAATATGACAGAAAGTAGTTGTTAGGGACATAGCGTCAAAGGGATCATCAATATACCAAAAGTTGCAGTTCTGAAAGTCTGAACTCCATCAGCAAAATTTTTGTTCCCAGTCACAATGGTCTTTTGTGATCCATCACCATACATGGTGATATTTACCATCTTCTTCGTCACTGTCACGGTCTCATCGTAAATTCCTTGTTTAACGAAGATAACATACCTGTGTTGGAATGAGAAATGAAGAAAACTTGTAAAATATAAGCAACTTTTCACTTTGAACAAACATGACGGATTGTCAATTAACGTAGTAGTTTCATACACCAACGTTGTAAAAATTGCTTACCGTCCTTCGTATTTTGCTGGCATGGCTGCCAATGCTTCGGAAATAGTTTTGAAGTCTCCACTGCCATCTTTTGCCACAGTAACATGTGGTTTTGGCTTGTCTTGATTAGCACCCTTCAATATCCTCCGATCCTCATGACTCGTCCATCCAGGAAGGCCATCCTTGTCCAGTGAGGGTGAATTGTATTCCTCAGCCAGAAGGCGACGGTTAAGTGTTCCGGAAAAGGAGAAGTTTTTCAGGAATGAAGCCAATGATGAGACCATTGCAAGGGAATTGCTGGTAAGCTCTCTAGCTGCCTTGAAGGTCTTTTCCATGTCAGATTTCAATTTCCCTTCGGGGAATCCATCAATGCAAGTTTGTTGGTAAGACATGACCGCACTCAGCCAATTGTTCAAGTCCGGGGCATTTTTAGTCAGCTTTCCTATATCATTACCAACACGGTCAACACAGTGTTTCAATTCTTCTTTTGCATCCTCAATGAGTTCTAGACAATCATCAAATGCCGCTTTCTCCCGTGGCTTGTCGAATTTGAACGAGGAGGCTTTCTTTAAAACCTTCTCTATCTCTTTATCGGCTGCTTTGATTGCTATCTTGAGAAGATCCTTGGGTTGAACTGAAGAAGGGTCCTTTCCCACCCCCTTCTCGAGGGTGTTTTGGCATGTATCCTGATAAGTGGTAGCATTACATACAGTCTTGATAACCCTTGCAACATGCGAAGTCGGTTTTGCGGATTCTACAGGCTGAGATACAGTTGACGGTGATCCTCCATTGCTTCCTGGGCTGCTAATATTGTGATTAGAAACAAGGGCAAAAACTCCAGCACCAACTATAACAAAGAAGGCAATGCTTGAAACCGAACCAATGATAATTTTCTTTCTGAGTTTTTGCTGCCTTTCTAATCTTCTTCGCTCTGATAGTTGATCAAAATCTTGGAACACCATTTTGACGATGATATGTTTTGAGGCAGAGGCCTCTCTGCCTTAGAATTCAGCCAAGGCAGAGAGATGCAAGAGATGAGGAGTGTGTGTTATTGCTATTTTTTAAACTTGCCTCGATATCCTTGGTTGTGAAACTGCAGATTATTATTGCTGTGCAAATGACAGAAGGGATCTGGCCAGGAGAGTTTTAAGGTAAATCTATTCAAGACTTGGTTAATTAAGGGCTTTGCAAAAACGGGTGACAGAGATTTTGTCCCTTGTTACCGCACTTCCCTGTAATTCTGTGGCCTTCAAACTTCTTTCTCTCCTAGTTTGCGATTGCAAGGCAGCGATAATTTCAGTAACTTCTCTTCTGTATATGATCCAGCAGGGGCTTGATTATGCAGGACGAGCTTCTATTATTGTTATGATTAATGGAACTTCTCTACTATATATTACTTTCAGATTCCCTTAGTCAGGAGATCAGTTAAGCTAGCGAAGTGTCGAGTGTCCAACATGACCATGACTCTCAGTTTGGTGCCACTTTTCTTAATTTCTAATAAAATGAAAAATAATCTAATATTTCCTTATTAATTTATGCTGGAGTGAATATTATTGATTTATTATTTTTAATTTTTAAAGATAACTGCTTGTTTACTATACATAGAAAAAGCTCCTCTTTTTTTCTAACTTTATTTTGAAAAAAAAATGTAGTTTTTTTTACTTATAAAATTATTGATTTATTTATAAAATATATTCAGTTCAAATTGTGTGTTTTTTTATAAGCATGGTTTTTCAATTTGGTTTTTTCATGAAAGTTTTGATTTTATATGTTTGATATTTTATATAATCTTTACCTAACATTTATTTCTTTTCTAATACTCTTCTTTTGATTTTGAAAATAAAATTAAAAATACTAAAAAATAAAAAACATTCGAGTGTAAATCAATAAAAAAAACAAAATGTTCTTAATCTTTTCTTTTATTTTTTGTCTTTTAAAAAAATATTAAAAAAATTATGTGAATAAAAAATTTCAAAATTAATTTCTAAAAATATTTTGAATATAATGAATATGTGAGCACCAACCACCTAGAGTCGTCATGGGCAAGAAAAGATTTAATTTTTTAGCTTTCTTCCCTGATTTTGCAGTATCAATAGAAGAGTCAAATATAGAGTCAAAATGATTTTTTTATCAAAGAAAAATCATTCCTATATATATCTATCAAAAATTCCAAAACATTAAAATAAATTATTTAAAAATTTCTTGTTTCATTAAAAGTTTCTTTTCATTAGAGTACATGTAAAAAAAATTATATTTACCCTATTTAAAAAAACCATATCTCTAAATAACTTTTGCTGGCTATAAAATCCTCCTTGTCAATTTATAATCCTGACTCGCTTTATGTCCTCAGGTGTGGGATTCAAAGAACCAGGATAACATTCAATTATTGTTGTTAAAATTACAAGTTAATTCTTAAAATTTTATAATTTTATAAGTCAATATGTATCTAATATATTAAATCAGATTAAAAATTCTAAATCAGTAAAATGAAAGTTAACTTGTGCAAAATCAATAAAATTAGTAAACTCGATTCGATTTTACGAGTTTTCTAAATTTGTTATATGAACCAAGTCATGTCCAAATTTGATCTTAAAATGTCTGCTAACTAGTTTTGTGAAAATAAACATATCTTTCAAACTGTATATTGGATAAAGCTGAAATTTTATAGAAAAATATTAGATACATGAAAATATATTGTGGTAAATTTTCAGGTCAAATGGAGTTAAAAAACATAATATTTCAGAGGGTCAAAGTTAGTAAACTAATATTATCATATATGTCAAACAAGACTTTCGTGTACTATTTGGGAAATATCTAAAGTTAATGGTAGAATTTTGTTTCGATTAAAGTTGGGATAGAAACTAGACATCTGAAACTTTTTAACCATATATTATAGGTCTAATAATTCATCTAAACAAAAAAGAATGACATGTTTAAAATCAAAACTCAAATCTGCTAAGAATATATAAAAATTAGAGATTCGGGCTACATGGAAGAATTTTAACATGAAGACTTTTTGATTATTCTGTTTTATTTATTTATTTATTTTTAAATAATTATTTTTAATTTGAATTTTTTTCTAACGCAGTAGACATTGTTTAGGGGTTTATTTCATTATTGAATTTATGTTAGTTAATTACTAATTTAAATTCATTAGCTTGCAACCCAAAAGGGGTCTATCAAGAGTACTTATTGTGATGGGAACAATCAGGTTGTCACTAGGTTTATGTGTGATTCATCTGTATTGAAAAATTTTGTTCTAAAACTTTTTATTTTTACATGTCATTAATTTATTGATTTATACTATTTACCTCTCTCATTTTATTTAGACCACTCATTAATTATAATATTATTGACTCATTTTATCAAATTTTTATGTAATTTAATTTCTTAACTAGAATTATCAATATATAATTATTAAAAAATAGTTATGTTTTTACAATCCAAATATATATTGTATTTTTTATATCGTGTTAAAAAAATATTTTTGATGAGTACAAGATCAGAAACCAAATGTTGCTTAAAGCACTCATGAGGACCAGACTTATCTTTCTGTCGTAGGACATGGCAGGAAAGATGCTATCTTTACGAGTGTCTCCGGTGGCTTTTCGACGTGGTAACTCAAGCCTGCTTGGTTTCACAAATACTTTCTGTTAAGACCCATTTGTAGAGGTGATGTCAACAATGTTTCCCTGTTCTGTCAGATAAGCCTTTCCATCAGTTTCGACCTCCCTAGCTTCTTTTTCAGAACTCCTGCGCTCCTCTTTGATATCTAATGCTTGAGGTTGTTGCCTGCATTTTCTATTCATTTCATGATTTCATCTCCATGGATATCATCCTTTTCATCTTCTATGACTAAACCTAACACTTGTTTGACTTGTCCTCGATCCATATTCTTCTTATAATCATCCCTCAACTGATGTTGTTGTTGTTGAAACTGTCATTTCAGCATTTCCATAGTTACAGGGCATTGATGTAGTCGTGTTTTGGCGTTGGCAGCCTCCTCGACGACCTGAACGTTTTTCTGCCTTGAATTGGTGAGAGTTTAACAGCAGACATGTAATAATAATTTAATTTTTCATATAAATTTCTTTATAATCTTCTTGTAAGAACTCCAAAATTAATATTTTTTTCACAATTTACCATGTTAAAATTACATGCTTATCAGTGCGAGACATGTATACTAGAGCTATATCATATTTTGGGTTTTTCTTTTTCTTTTTTTTTTAATTTAAGCCTGGACATAGCCATTTGCTTCTTTTTTACAAGCAAGCTGGCAAAACAAAGCAATGATTAATTTGTTCGAAAAGATGGACACAATGCTTATTATTATATCTTTTTTAAATGATGAAAACTGGATTTCATATCTAGAAATCACTCATCGACAAAGATCAACTTGAATACCTTCAACCATCACCTGTTTTCTTTCTTGCCTCTAATTTGACTGGTTCGAGTGGAGGGCTCTGTCTACTCACTGGGCAACCCAACATCCTTTTTGGTACCCTACTGAAGGGGGAGAGAGTTCTTTGAAGGGGTAATAGAATGAGTGTCCAGGCAATATGAAATTTTTTTTTAATTTTTTCCTAGTTTTTCTTTTTTTAATTTTTGCCTTAGAAGCCCACAAATGTTTTTTCTTTTCTTTTCTTTTTTTTCTTAGGAGCAAACATCGTCCACTTCAAGAAATGTGTTTTAGTAGGTGACAAATCGCTTACTAGCGCTAACCTAGAATTCAGCCACCACTTAGGGAACTAAAGGTTATGGGAAGGGTTTTTTGATGTAAAAATTTATTTTCAAGCCATTTTCACCTAAAAATACCTTAAAACATTATAAAAACTTTCATAAACCACCTACCAACCCTAAAATACCACAAAATCACTCAAAAAATAAAAATCAACTGAGTAAAAAATATCTAAATCGGGCATATTCTAGTTTTTCAAGTATTTTTAGATAAGAAAAAACCTCCACCATAAAACTTGTCATAACCCAATTTTAGCCCTTTGACTTTTAATTTAATTTTTACAAGGTTTAAAATGAAAAATTAAAAGATCAGAGATTTATTTCGATGAAAAGTGTGATTTGTCAACTTCCGAGAAAATTAAAGACTACAATGTGCTTTTATCATTCTATCTTTATCTTCAAGATAATCTCTATCTTCAAGATAATCTTTATCTTCGAGATAATTCTTATCTTTAAGATAATGATAATTATCCGCTTTCAAATTTGATTTTTAATCAAATTCAAACTTCAAAAAAGAGAATGAGTTTGATTGAAACTTGGTTTCTCACAAGCAAAAGGACTCTTACCCTATAAATACTGATCCCAGTCTATGCGAACAAAGGACCGAAAATCATTGGAGGAGCCAAGGCAGAGAACGTAAGCACACCAGAGGCGAAAAAAGGAACCCAAAAATAGAGCAAAGACCGAAAAATTAACCCAAAAAAAACAGAGAAAAAAAACAGAGAAAACAGAGCAAAAAACCCAGAGCAAAGAAATAATACACAGAGAGAATGAGAGGAAAGAAATACAGCATACATAGAGAATTGTCATCGCCATAGCCTTCATCTCTGCAGACATCCCTGCACAAAAAAAAAACACCCAAACCAGTAACAGAAAGCCGGCACCTTCATCATCATCTCAAGAGCAGCTGAAAGAATAAAGCATACGGGCACAGAAGCAAAAAGAAGCAGAGGGAAAGGTCGTAGGCAGACGAGAGGCACCACTGCACTGTCACTATCCCCACCGTCTCCAGAGAACAGGTAAGCCATTTTTTGCTTTCGATTTTTTGTACATTCATTTTGAATGTAATGTTGCACAGTGCGAAGGTAAATAATTTACCTTCGCACTATGCATGCACGCGTGGAGCCATTCCACGCGTGCTTCTTGCTTGCTTTGCCCAGCCGGGCCACTGGCTTGGGCCAGTGGCCGGGCAGGGCTGGCTCGGCCCAGCCCAACCAGCCCATATGGGCTGAGTTGGGCCCAGCCCAAAAAAATAGAAAAAAACAAAAAAACAAAAAAACAAAAAAAACAAAAAAAAAAAAACAAAGATGTGTGTATGTATAAATAAAAAAAATAAATATGAATTTGTTATTTTTATTCATTGACGCCAGAGTCAGAATAAAAATACTGATTCAAATTTATTTTATTGTATTTTATTTAATTAAATAAAAATAAAAAATATGCATGCAAAAATAAAATAAAATAAAGTAAATTTATTGGTTTATTCACTGACGCCAGAGCCAGGAATAAAGATACTGATGTAAATTTATTTTATTTTATTGTATTTTACTT
>Ga0325410_1003050_pt1 | contig 18813 bp, 12 predicted proteins | sample PopdelMetagenome_16_FD_206182 | JGI IMG/M metagenome (GOLD analysis project Ga0325410, IMG submission 206182) | Populus deltoides microbial communities from Bellville, Georgia, United States - Xylem-PdIQD-R3 | ecosystem: Host-associated > Plants > Phyllosphere > Stem > Wood/Secondary xylem... | reverse complement strand
GTGAAAATGAAAGATCACTTCTGAAAATCAATTTTAAATATTACTCGCATTCTTATGTTGAAAAGAAGCAGTAGCAGGAATGTCAATCAAACAGCCACAGGCCTGTTAAAGACGACTTCTATCGCAATAATAATATAATTGAGTAAAAAACTAAAAAGCGAGGGGTGTTTAAAATATGCATTCTCTCACATTTTATTATAATGGATCTATTATTCAGAATTTTTCTTTTAATTTGATCCTCAAATACTTTTTTTGAGTGATTGTATTTTTTTCAGGTCAAATTAAAAAGTAATTAGATCAAATTTATTGAATAAGAATAAAACTGAAATACAGGTGATCAAAGTAGAAAAAACATCATAAATAAATGATGGTTTGAAAGTTCACACAAAGAGTTTAATTTAGTCCTCGTACTTTAAACATTACACATATTCGGCACATGTATATTTTTTTAATTCAATTTTAGTATAAAAAGTTTACTTTTCTTATTTTTTTAGTCTTCGATTTGAGAAATGAGAAATAGAGGTTACTAAGTTCTAGCGGTAGAGAGAGAAAAATATCGTTGACACCGATTTTGACCACCAAAACGGTTGATATTTTATGTCAAATGGTTTCAATTGATGATGGGAGTTCATATTAGATGTTTTTTTTTTTTACCTTTAAAGTTTGTGAAAAAACATATTAGAGCTCAGGTAAATTTTTTATTTCAGGTTGATTTTGATTTTTGTAATGATTTTTTATTTTTTTAGGTCATAGATAGGATTGATTGAATAAAACATTTATTTTAATAAAAAATTTAGCAAACACAACCGGGTAAATATCTCGTCTTGCGAGATGAAATATCTTAATCTACATTCGTCTCTTGATTTTTCCCGTTTTTTATTTGTAGTTATTGCTTATAACTTTTTTTTTCATTTATTAACACATATAGTTGTCGATTTATTTTATTATATGTATGCGTGAACTTTTTGATTTTCTACAAATACGCGTTGAATCCAGTTTTTTATTTTTAGTTATTGCTTATGACTTTTTTTTATTAACAGATATAGTTGTCCATTTATTTTATTACATGTATGCATGAACTTTTTGATTTTCTACAAATACATGTCAAAAAAGCTTGTGTATATAAATTTTTTTATTGAAAAAAATCATATGGCCCGCGACGAAGAGCAGGTTACATAACTAGTAAGTAAATCTAAAAGATGTGATCAAAATACTGAGCACACGTTCATTGTTCACTTTCTCACATTTTACTGTAAACTTGCTATTCAAAATTTTGCTTTTTTTTCAATTTGGTCTTCACATTTTTTTTTGCGCAATTGCATCCTTTTTTGATCAAATTGAAGGACAATTAGATCAAATTTGTTGATTAAGAACAAAATTGAAAGACAGGGATCAAAGTAGAAAAGACGTCATAAATAGGTGATGGTTTCAAAGTTCACACAAAAGTTTACAAACTATACATATTCGGTCTCTCAATGTTTTTTCAATTCGATTTTGGTATAAAAATTTATTTTTGTTATTTCTTAGTTCCTGATTTGAGAGAAGAGCGAGAAAAAAAGGTCGTCATATTTTTGCGCCAGAGAGAGAAAATTGGTGCTGACATCAATTTTGATCATCAAAATAGTCGATCTTGGTGTTAAAGGTTTTCATTTGATGAGAGGAGTTTCACTTAGATGTTTTTGTGCCTTGAAATTGCCTAAAAAAATTCAGAAATGAGCTTGAAAATTTTTTTGGTTTTCGGGTTAGTTGTGGTTTTTTTTTTTGTTGTTTTTTAAGGTCATTTATGAGTTTGTCAAGGGATTTAGGCTTTTTTTTAGGTGTTTTGGATTGAAAATAAGTTTTAAAATAAAACAAACATAAAACTAGTTTTTTCAGCCACTACACTGACTGAAATTTGGGCACATGATGTGTCATCTGACTTTTTTTTCTAAAAAAATAATGGGACGGACGACTTGTTATATGCCATTAATACATTAAAAAAAACATTAGGGTTGAGCACAAGCCCTTGCTAGACGGTCAGGCACAAGCCTATCCTCTATCTTTTTTGTTTTGTTTTTTTGCCTTCAAAAAAACAAACCTATTTTTTAAAATAATTTTTAATTTATATTTAAATTAATACAATTTCTCTCTATTTCTTTGTTTTTTATATTTAGTTTTTTTAAAATACTAATTGTTTTTTAATTATTTGGTTTGTATTTAATGTTTTATGAGATTATTTTAATTCATATATATTTTTTAATATTTTATATAATTGAACTTTATTTTAAAAAATATTTTTTTGATAGTATTTATAATAAATGCAACCTTACAAGATATTTTTTTTTATATTTTTTCCTTTGATTCAATCAATTATATATATATATATATGTCTATTTATACAATCATTTTATTAAATAAAAAAACATTTTTAATAAACAAAATTATTGAACACAACCAAATATCACATTCTACTCTCAACCTTTGAAGATGTATATTTAATTTTAATTAGTGTTTTTTTATTATTTATTAACACATATATTTCTTGATTGATTGATTTAATTAGATCCATATATAAGTTTTTTACTCTTAATATTTTTTATATAAAAAAAAATTGAAAAAGCTTATATATTTAATTTTTATAGGACTTCGTTAATTTCCCTGATATATATATATATATATATATATATATATATATATATATATATATATATATATATATATTGCAGTAGCAAATAGGAGAAAATTGTCTAAACCGAATGGTCATGAGTGTTAGTCTCATCAAACACTAACAAGAAGAAAACAAAAATTAGTGCAGCATTGCATCTCAAAATTGCCATCATCCAGACCTGCAGACTATGGCCTACAAATTCCTCTCCAAAAACTGTCAATTCCTCCGTGGATTTTCCCCAAATAAACAATTCTTATCACATTAACGAACTCAAAATACCATGGCCCTGGGATTTATTAGTAAACTACAAGCCAATAAGGTAATGTTGAAATAATCACCCACATCAATCTTATCCAAAGATTTTGTTAACTTGCAATTCCTTCGGGTTTTGTTTAAATACAAAATGCTGCCCCGACCTTCAATCTAAAAGGTCCAAGTTTAGGAACTGATGCAACAAGATTTTCACTCAGTGGAGTATTCTATCTCTTTATATCCCTTTATGGTATATCCAATAGCTGGAAGAAGCAAGAACATCGGTATCCTGGTGGGCAACACTGAGCCAGAGGTGCCATTGAGACAAATAGAAGTGTCAGAGTGTCACATACAAGTGCTGAAAAAAAAGTGCGCGGAAAGCATATTTCCAAATTATCTCTGGCTTCTCTAACTGAAATTTGTCCAAGAATTACGAGCTTATTAGCATCTCAAGAATTAGAGCAGCAGCATGTACATAGAGTGTCCTCAAATAAGTCTTGTCGCTCTCACCCCTGCTCTGGAATATCCACTTTGATTGCCTATGCCCATTTACCCTCATACTTGCCATCTATTCAAACTCAATTCTGGTTATTTGATCACCTCTCAGTAGAAGAGTGATGACAATAAATAGTGAAGGAAAAAAAAAACACAAGTCCTCACCAAATTCAAGCTACTGCAATGTTCCACCATTCCCACAGCTATTCTTTTGAAGGTGGTCTCTTGATCTTATATCAGCCTGCAGTTAAAGCAATATGGTAATGCCCAGATAAAATAGCAAAGTCCCCCAACAGGATGCATAAACAAAAAAAGGAAAAGAAAAGAATAGTGTCACAAGCATTTGACAGTTCAAAGTTATAAGCCATGGTTAAACGCATAGTCACCAACTTTTACATTAATCTCTTTTACCTCCCAGCTTTCAGTAAAATATGGAACATGACCATCGAATAAATAAGGGCCTTTGAGAGTAATGTTTGAGACCAGATGCAATGTCATATTTGAGACGGATTATACCAAATCATCAAACAATTCATGGCCACTTAATGAGATTTCCTACTAACCACCCATTTACCCATGTGCTTACCTTCACTAAATATGACGTTTCAAATCACTAAACTAGCATCAGGCTTCAATAGGAATTAAATAGAAAAGCTAGCTATTGTGACAGAATGCTTCTCCATGAACAAGACAACATCTGAGCTCAATTGAAAAGAAAATCTAAGAGATCTTCATCAGAGATTCATGATCTACAGGACATTAGAGCTTTCATCCAACAGCTATCTCATTTGAGACACAGCCAAATATAATAGCTAAAGACCAATAGGGTTAATCCCACTACTGTTAGGAGAACTCTCACATCATTTTTATTGGCCTTTCATTAAGTTGCAAAAGCAAGACAACAGAATCACAGTTAAACTAGTCTGGATGTGGTAAATGCTGACTTAAATATTAGTTTGTTCATTGTCTATTCTGTCTGAATACTACTACCAAATCCTTCATGGAGAAAATACCACTAGTGAGTGACACTTTCAAAGCTTTAAATTTACAAGGTTTCACCTGCCGGATAGGCTCTGGCACACGATACTTGCAAATCATTTTCACAATTTTGATGGCAGTATTGAGAGAGACACGGTGACCAACTGAAATATATATGGGTTTGCATGAGCCCTTGGTTGATCTCATTGCCTGTTAAAGAAAAAAAATCAAAGACATAAAGATTTGAAGAACATTGTCATGAAAAAGACTTCTGGAGCAGAAGAGAAGATGATGCTCTGAATAAAATATATGACCAAAGCATTTATAGACTCTATTTAATTTTTTTTTTCACTGTATTGAGGTAGCTGATGCCTACTAAATGTTTATAGACTCTATTTAAAAGCTTGAGGTCATGAGGTAGCAGATGCATGATGAAAAGCAGTTCTTATTTAAAAACATATGCACCAATTCCTCTATAAACACTCTACCATCCAATCATCCAGAGTCAAACTTGATGTTGAAGGATGGACATTTTCAGTTCTACTACATGGCAGAAAAAAGTAGCCAGCAATTCATCCATTAAAAAAACTTCCCATACCACTATAACTAAGATAATCCATGTGTATTTACAAGCTAACCACATTACTATTGCATTCGTATTTATAACAAAAGAAGCAGAAATAGGAATCTCGTAAAATGGACACCCTGAAAAAGACAGCTTCTAGGATGAAGTACTAATTTAGGACTTTGTTAAATTCCCTGAGAATAATATACTGCAGTGGTAATAGGGGGAAACTATCTAAAATGAAAGGAAGAATTAAACAAGAGAAACACCAAGGACAGATTGAAGATGAGGGAGAATGTGAGCTTGATCATCCCTTAACTGCTCTTTGCAAATTTCTATAGCTTTGATTTTAAAACCAATTTCAATTATAATAATTAGAGTGCTTGATGCTTGGAACATCTGTACACATGGCACACAAGGTATGAGGAGGGATTCGCCAAGCTAACTTCATTGAGTTTTACATGAAAGATGATAAAGATCTCGGCAAGACCTCGTAGACTGATCCCTTCACAACTCGCCATTTCACAAGTGCTTGTGATCAAATTGTGCAATGTATCACTCAGATATGAAATTTTTATGCTGAGTTAGAAGAAGAAGATGAGTAAAATCTGTTACCGCTCCCCATACACAGCCAGAGGATCCCGTCAAAGTAATAAAATCTTCACCACTGTTATCTTTGGCCTGAAGAAGCTGTCTCACTCCAGATTGAGTGAGACCATCAACATGATGCAGCTAAGACATACAAACGAGAAAATAGAGGGAAAAGGTCTTAACGATAGGACAAGTTAAGTGATGAAATAAGAAAGGCTAGTTGAATTGCGAATACCCTAAAGAAATCAACGAGAAACTTAATTAGAAGACTAATGGTGGCTACAATAGTTAGCATTAGGTAATAAAAGAGTGGTAATTGAGAAGTAGTAAGAGGTTAGTTACATTCTTTCCTATGCCAATGGTGGGGATATTAGCCAGGACACCAAGATGGCAAGCCAAGCCGAAACCTGTGAAAGAGAGCTATTTGCTATACGTAATGCAATGCATAAAAAGAAATGAAGATTCAATGGAAAAGGAGAGAGAGAAACTTGCCTCGAGGATGAAGCAAACCATTGCCATCAACAAGCAGTAACTGTTGAATAAAACAGAGACAACCTCAATTTCAGATAAACCTTAATTAACAGGCAAGGCAAGGCAAGAGAGTAGGAATCGATACATATGATGCTTGGAAGGTATATATGGTAGGATATTATCATATTCATAATGGGGATGGGAGGGGAGGGATGAAATTAAAAAGAAAGAGGATTGTGGATTGGCTGACCTGGGGGTAGAATGGATTGTCAGTGTTTTTCATCTTCTGTAAGAGTTGTAAAAGTATTGGAGCCTAAAAATCATCATCATCATCATCATAATCAATGAGAAATAAAGAAGGAAAGAAAGAATCGCAATGATAATAATAGATTCTACTGACCTCCCGGAAAGCAAGGAAGGAAGGAATATAAGGGACATCGAAATTGGTGAGGAGAAAGAAATCTTGGTAGACGACTTGCAGTGTGGGAGTTGTGACATCCAAAACAACAAGGCTTCCACATCCGCATGCTGCCGTTGCTGCTGCTGCTGCTGCTGCTGCTGCTGCTGAGTCTAATTCCTTAGAATAGCTTACATCAACCCCACCCACATATTTCAATAACGTTCCTTCTTCTTCTTCAACAACAACATTGCCGCTACTGCTGGGTATGGGCAGTTTCCAAGGGAAATCATCCTGCGTTATCAACCTCTCTTTAAGTAAATCTTGAATCCTGCTTTTTACAACATTTAATCAATCGATCGATCAAATATATCACATAAATCACTGCTATACGAACGAGACAACAGCATTCAAGCAAGCAAGCAAACGAGTTGCAGCCTAGCATCATACTCTCTCCATTGATTTTGGATTTCAATCGATGATGATGATGATGATGATGATTCTCCCCGATCCCGTCCATGACGAAGACCATGATCATCCATAGATGTAATCGTTGCTTGCAAGCTTGCCTAAGAACAAGAACAATCTGATTGGATAAAAAAGGGGGGGGGGGCGGGGGGGGGGGCCTCAGTTAATCTTCAGCTCAATTTTTTTTGTTTTTGTTTGAACTATCTTCAGCCCAGTTGCCAAAACCACACTATCAATCACGCAGTATATTTACGTTTTAATGATTAATATAGTAACAAATGATGAGAACTTCAACCGCTAGCTTGTCACCCATCAGGATCGAAGGAAATAAATTATTCAAATTTATGTCGATTTTGAAGGATTGAAAATTAATTTTTTTTTATATTCGATAGTATCATAAAAAACAAATTAAAAAATATATTTTAATATTTAATTATATTATAAAAATAAATTATTAAATAAATTATTAATATTTTATTTTATTTTTAAGTTTATTAAAAGAATAAAAAATAAATTTTACAAATTAAAAAGTTGAATGATAATGAAATTAAAAAATTAATTTTATAAATTATCTTAAATAATAATTAAAATAATAAAGATCAAATCTGACAGATAAAATATTTGAAAGATGATGAAATTAAAAAATATATAATTTTATAAATTATTTTAAATAAAATAAATAGCAATCAAAAAATAAAAATCAAAATTAATTAAGAAAATAATAATAAAAAAATAAAAACTAAAGTTGATATAAAAATTAAATTTTAAGGGATGAGATTAAAAAAAAATTCAAAAAAAATATATATCAATTAAAAATTGAGAATCAAATTTGATATAATTAACAAATAATATGATATTTTTAAATTTTTTATAATTTTAAAAAAATATTTTCCGTCCAAAATAAAAAGATTTTTTTTTCCAAAAACTAAACCAAGTTTTTCTTTAACTGGAAATTATTTTTTATTGAACAAATTTTCTAATAATAAATAAATTTAAAAAAAAATAAAAAATCACTTTTGACACAACAAACATGCCTTAACTCTTTGATGTATTTTTATGTAGGAAAATGACTTGTAATCAATGCTAAGAAGAAAAAATAAAAATTGGTCTGAAACATTAAAAATTAAAATCTTAAGGATTAAATTAAGTTTTCCATGTTAAAACTTAAATGAGTTATGGTTTGTTTTTCTTTGTAAAAGTTGATCCTTTTCTTTTAATTTCTATTAATTTGTAACTAAAAGTAAAATCCAATCTTGCAAAATTAATTTTTAATTCATTCCCGAGTACTTCTTTGAAACTTCATGTATGCAAGAGAATGCAAAATAATAAAAAAATAATAAAAGATATAGTAATATTGTAACTTGGAATCATAAAACTGAAAATAATAAAAGTTCAATAAACAAAGCAAAAGAAAAAACAATACAGTCTATAATGATATTGAGTCGTGTTCATTGAAACAAGCAAGATGCCAACAACAGAGGTATTGACATCGAAGAGGACTCCATTTTAGAACTAGAAAAGGTCCAAAATCAACAATAGCTAGCAGAACACACAAGTACTGCTTCAAAATGCCAAAAGCAGTAACCATCTTACTCTCTACCCTGTTGTCTCGATCACATGATGAACTAATTAAGATATACAGACCTTTTTTTCAAGCTAGTCTGCAAAGGTTAGAAAGTTTAAACAACATCATTTCCGACAAACTTCCTCACAACACGATATCCAAGGTGTTCATGTGTGACTATCCCAAGAACTCTCCCTCTTGCATCAAACACTGGAGCTCCAGAGCAACCCGACACAATTGATATGTCACTAACCATAAACATCGGCTGACTTTTATTCCCAAAATCGAACCCCAGGGTGCCGTAGGTACCATAACCAGTGATCTTTGCAGCAGTGAAGACGTGAGGGAGAGTTGCAGACATGGAAATAATGTAGACCTCTTGTCCAATATTTTTAACTGTATCATCTCCAAGATACACTTCAGCATAATCAACATCTTCATTCTTCTGATACTTCAGAACACAAAAATCACTTTCTCTATCATACTTAGATATGGATGCTTTCGTTCCACGTTTTTGTGAAGCTGTGATGATTGTAGGCTCCAAATCACCCTCCAAAACACGAGCACAGGTGATAATATGACGACCCTCGTCGATGATAACACCAGAGCCGCTGCCACCCTTTTTATTCTCAACGTTAACAACTGTTGGAGCCATGCAGTCGAAAAATTCTTTTAATTGACTACCTTTAAGATCATCAAGGTATCCTTGATTTTCAGTAACCTTCCAATAAGTTTTTAAACCCATTAATTTTCTGAGAGAGAGAGAGAGAGAGAGAGAGAGAGGCCACCAAATACTTTAATGTTTAAACGACGCACCCACAGATTAAATAACAATAACTCATGCACATGATACTGCTTTTCATGCATTTTACATGATATAGCTCTTCATGCATTTGGCATTTTCCAAGGTACAATACTAAAAGGCGTGGGAAAGTACCCACGCCTTTTATGTGTTTCACTGTGCACTGCACAGTGCACAGTGAAACTGTTAGCTGTATTTTTTTTTTTCGTTTTTTTTTAATGTTTTTATGGTTTTTTTTTGCTTTTTTTTTGTATTTTTTTCTTTTAATGAATTTTTTTTGTTTAATTTAGTTTTGTAATGTGATTTTTTTTTTAGTTATCATATTATCATGACACGGATCTCAAGTTTGACGGGTTAACTTGGTTTGACAAGTGAACCCGGAATTTTTTTTCCTTTTTCTTTTTAATCAATTTTTTTCGTTTATTTTAATTTGTTAATGTTAAATTTCTTTTTATTTACTTATCAGACTTTCATGACACGTATCCCGAGCTTAACGGGTTAACTTGTTTTGACGAGCTAACACAATTAATTCTAGGTTAACCTGTCAATTTTTTTTATTTAGTTGTCAAACTTTCATGACGCGAATCTCAGGTTTGACGGGTTAACCTGGTTTGAAGGGTTAATCCAGTTAATTCAGATTTTTTTTCTTTGTTTTTTTCTTTTTAATTATCACGCTTTTATGACACGACCTTATAGCCAGACACACATCCAAAGCTCTTGGGTCTGGTGTTGCAGCCAAACACACTTAAACTTGAGTCATGTAAATTTAATATTATTATTAATGTTATAAATATTACTCTTGGATCAAGCGTTGCAGCTAAATCCAAGGCTTTTGAGTATATCTTTGTAGAAAAATCTAGCACTCTTAGATCTTAGCCTTTTTTATATTTTTTTATACAAAAAAAAAAATTAACCTATAGCGTATGTCTTTTTTTTCAAGCTTTTTATTATGGACTGCACCGTGCAGTCCATAATGAAAAGGTTGATGCCTTTAGTTTTTTTTTTCTATAGTTTCTTAATATTAAATGTTTTCAATTTAATTATTAAACTTTCATGACACGGATCTCGGGTTTGACGGGTTAACCCAGTTGATTTAGATTTTTTTTTCTTTTTCTTCATTGGTTTTTTTTCTTTCTATAGGTTTTTTTCTCTTTGCTTTTTTTCTTTTTAATTAATCTTTTTTTTAATTTAGTTCATTAATATTAAATATTTTTTTATTTAGTTATCACACTTCCATGACACGAATCATAGATTTGACAGGTTAACCCTGTTGATTCGGATTTTTTTTCTTTTTCCTCATTAGTAAAAGGCTGGTGTCTTTTGTTTGTTTTTTTTCCTTTTTAATTAATTTTTTTTTCTTTTAATTTAGTTTGTCAATGTTCAATTTTTTTCTATTTAGTTATCAAACTTTTATGATACGGATCCCGGGTTTGATGGGTAACTTGGTTTGAAGGGTTAGCTCAGTTAATTCTGGATAACCCGTCAATTTTTTATTCTATTTAGTTATCAAACTTTCACGGCACGAATCCAAGATTTGACGGGTTAACTTGGTTTAAAATGTTAACCTAGTTAATTCAGATTTTTTTTCTTTTTCTTTATTAGTTTTTTTCTTTCTATTGATTTTTTTAATTAATTTATTTAATTATCACACTTTTATGATACGACCTTGCAGTCAAACCTACATTCAAGGCTATTAGATCTGATATTATAGTCAGACTCACTTAAACTCGGGTCATATAAGTTTAATATTATTATTAATATTATAAATATTACTCTTGGGTTAAACGTTGTAGTCAAATTCAAAAATTTTAGGTATAATTTTGTAGAAATATCTAATATTTTTAAATCTTAATTTTTTTTGATATTTTATATATATATATATATATATATATATATATATATATATATATAATAACCTGCAATATCACACTAATCATGTAAGTAGTATATATTCGATCAACGAAGTCTTCTGAGCCACTAAACAATTCCCAAGATTGTTTTCAATATCCATGTGCCCCTCTGTGCCTATTCTAATCATGCCATAAACTCTCTTGTCAGGAAACAATTATCACATTTTAACATGACTACAATATACATGTGTTCCTTCGGTTTATTCTGGGTATCCATTGAAAAAAACTAAAATCCCCTGAGAATTACTGCATGTATAATGAAGATTATTAGCCTTTATTTTGAATTTTAAAAGGAATAATTATTTTAAACATCTCATGCTATATTTATAATTTATAAATCTTGTTTTTTCATTAAAAAAAGAATTAGAAAATAATATCATCTTTGTAATATTTTAGCTCCCCATCAAAACAACAAGAAATAATATAATATTCTTTCTTGGCTTATTATAAGCCCCTTCACGACTAAACTTACTTATTTTCTGGGGCATGTTCGAAATAAAATGATTATAAAAGTTTTTTAGACCCGTTAAAAATGAATTTATTAAAATGAAAACCAAGTTTACCTTGGAGGAGAAGTCAGGGGAGAGTGATCGGACCGAGGGGGAGACTCGTACAATTGGCATTGCTAAATCAGACAATGCACCACGCTATAGACGTGTTCTACATGATGGGATGGACATCAAATTTATGTTATGGGCTGTAGAGTAACAATGGGTTTTCTACACAATGGGATGGGCTTCAAATTTATTTTATGGGCTGGAGAAAAATAATGGGCTTTGTATTAAAAACATTGGGTTCTAAATGGGCTGGGTTGTGACTAGTGAACTCAATCTTAGTTAAAATTTAGTTATTATTTGGAGATAAAAGAGATGAAATCAGATGGGACATGTCTTCTGAAAAATAATATAAATTTACTTTAAAATTATCTTAAAAATAAATTTATTTTTATATTTTTGTTTTTGTTCTTTTAACCAAAATACTCTCTCTCTCTCTCTCTCTTAACAAAATGAATTTTAGTTTTGGTACAAATCTTCATTAGTTACAAAATTATTAATTATTATTAATTACCGAAACACTAAAGAGTATGATCACATCCATAAAATACTATATACTATAATAATATCGTTTTTCTTCTTTTTGTTTAGTTTTTTTTTTCAATTTCACCCTTCAACAATTGCATCATTTATATATTTTTAATTTTACCATTTAGTCTTTGATTGTTTTGAGACTTGTACTTCATATTTTTTTTATTTTATTTTCTATATGTTTGGTTATATACCAGTTTTATTGATTTTTTTATTGATTTCAACTTTTAACATTAGATATGATGGAAATGGAGTTTTATAATTTTGTTTGGTTTGCTTTTTTTAAATTTATCACAGTCTTATAACTCGGGTCACAAGTTTAACAAGTTAAACCAAGTTGACTATGGTCATGTTGTTTTCTCCTTTTCTATTTGATTTTTTTTTCAATTCATCTTTTAACATTGAGTTGGTTTGAAATTGAGCTTCATTTTTTTTTTCTTTCTATGACTTTATCCTGAATTCATGACTTGAATCACAAGGTGAGTAGGTTGACCTGAATTGACTCGATTTATTTTTTTGGATCATTTTTTAATTAAATTTTTTTTTCATTTTCACCCTCGAACAACTCAATCTCCATAATTTTTTTATTTGCTTTATGTTTATCTTGGTCTTATAGATTTAGTTTTTTTTTTCCTTGATTTCAACCTTCGATAGTGGATCTATTGAAAATTAAATTTGTTAATTTTTTTTTATGAAGTTATCCAAATCTAATGATCCAGGTCATGAATTTAAAAGATTAGCCTGAATGAAACTTGGTTTTTTTATTAATTTTTTTATTTAATATTGAGTTGATTTAATTTTTCAATTATTAGTTATAAAGACTGATAACGCTCATGACAATGAATTAATGTAATTATTACAATATCGAAAGGGGGTCTTATTTAGCCACTTCATACATGAACTGTAAACAAACTCAATTCTAAGAATATACTAAGATCGTGTCAAAGCCAAAGATTCTTACTTCAAATATCTTGTTAGTTGTTAGACTATTCACGCAGATGAAGAGAATCGAATAAATATAAAGCTGCTTCCCAATTTGTAAAGCTAAATCACACAGGATGCAATACTAGCTAGGAAAAGAGCAAAGAAAAGATGCAAAACTATATATGCATGGCGGCATTTGATAAGCAAAGCAGGAAAGCCTGCTTCCATGATCTCAAGGAAGTGACCACCCAGAACAAATGTATTTGTCATCCTGAAACCCTCTCCTCGATTAAATTGGCCAACTGAAAGCACCAAAAGCTACAGATTAGAATAAATCACAAAACAGGTTGGCATGTCAGAAGACCCAATCATGGCAAGAAACGAACATAAAGCAGCAAACTTCGTACATAGAGAGCTCATTGCTTAAGTTTTCCATGCCAACACCATGCATCAATACACAAACCACCCAAAGTATGTAGAAAGGGATTTTACCTGTTATAACTGTCTGGAAGAAGGTCATCGGCGAGTATAGCGAGCTTCAAAGGCCCACAAACACCTGCCCTCATCACCTCTAACTCCATAGATTTCCCAACCTTGTCCCAAATCATTCCAAAGAACTGACGCCAAGAATTAAAAGAAGATTAACTCACTCTTGTTTCCCCTTTTCTGGGACAAACATTGAATGATAAAAACACTACAAGAGAGGCGGGGCGCTCTACACCCAAGCAACTAAAGTCACGTACCTTTAAGGAGCAGCTAACCACCTCTCTGTCGCATTTAATTATAACATCATTGGGTTGTATCTCAGCACGATCAGCAGGAGACTCTTCCGTTACCTGATACAAGTGCTCGAATGTTACTGTTTTGGAAGATTTATAAGCCAGATTCTCAAATTCATTAATTATTAGTTTTGGAAGATTGGGATCCACTATGACATGCAACAACACACCAAGAATGCGTCCTAAATCCCTCTCATTGGTCTCCTTTGTAACGCAGCTCTCCACACAAATGCCTTGGATGGAACAATACCCTTCCATGGAAATACAACACTCACAAATACTTGTGTGGGTTTGTAATGAGACCAAACCTTGAACTTTATGATGCAGGACAGAGTGTGCTGCCTGCCTTCTTTCTTTTTAACTGATATGGAAATGGATTTGAGAAAAATAAATAAATCACATTGATTAACAAAAAAGAGACAGAGTAGCAAGCTTTTGTCGATAAGAAAAATCTGGTGTTGTTTTCCATAGGGAAGATTCAAAAAGAAAGTGAGGAATTTCAGATTGACGACACTGTGGAGAGCAAAGAGAACAAAAATCAATCTATAATCAGGCGATTACAAAGCCTAAAGAACCCTGTGTTACACTTGATGTAGATGAACAAAAGAAAAATGTTGATGAGCACAAAGTTATGAAAGCAAGGATATCGAGGACCTATTCCGGATTTTGATTGTCAAATTGATAGCACAAAACTCATATTATCACTACTGTCACCTACATACCAGTTCCTATATCAATGGTGTTGCATTGCAGCAGGATGTCATTGCAAGCTATGTGATTTTTGCTGCTTCGACGCTTGAAAACTCAAGGTCGAGTTTTCTCCAACCAGGGGAGAATGATGCAGATAACAAAAGAAGCAAGATTGATGTCTTTTTGTAGACAAGAGTATTTCTGTAATATTCAGATCTGCTGAAAATTTGTCTTGGGTTATTTTCTATCTAGTAATCTGCTGGTTCTAAAATAATTAGCTTTTATAGGTTTTTACTTCTAAATTGATTTCTTATATGGAAAATTAAGTCTTTGTTGGACTAGGAGTACTAGCATCTTATATAGTCTTTCAATATTTCACCTTTTTTTTTATTCTTTGAGTCGATCTCCCTTAGATATGACTCCTAAGAACCCTAGATATGAAGCTTATTTTTTTTATATCCTCTAACTCTTATAAATCTATCCCATGCCCCCCTTATTCCATCAGAAATCAACATTAACACAGTTCTAACAGCCCTAAAACAGCCTCTGAAGTCAGATTCAGAACAGCCCATTGGCTGTCCTGTATCATTTCAACTCCTAATTGCTTCCATTTGAAAGAAAATCACATTAATAATTACAGAACAGGGGGCATGAACTTGGATGCCTAGCCCAAAGAAGAAACATTTGATTCAGCATGGTCAGTTAAGCAGTAGCTTTGGGCTCAGGGTTATGAGGATTTCATAAGTGTGGAAGCTGCTAGTTACAAGACGCACAAAAAGAATATTTCCGAGAGCTATCATCTTTCAACATCTCCATATATATATATATTTGCCTCGTCAAACAAGCCTTAAAAGATATCATGAAATAGAAGAAAGGGCCTCAAGGATGAAACTGTTGAATATATGAGCAAATAATAAGTGGACATCATGGACCAAGCCATGGAGCAAACACCTGCTCCAAAAGTGTATTTGGGGAAAATATAAACAGGAAGAAAATAAAAAAGCGCAGCAAAGACCATACCTCTTCAACTATAACCCCTTTGCAAACAAGAGGGAACAATTGAACTATTTCCTCCAAAGTGACCACGTCAGCAGCATAAAGATTAGTAAATTCCATCCCAAGCCAAGGATGAGGGACACTCCTACGCCATTGTAGAACATTAGATGCACCCAACATTCTTTCACAATATCTTATTTCAGGTTGCATATTGACAAAAAAAAGAGAGAAGATTAAACAACTTCCATCCCCATGTAGTACCCTGGATGGGAAAAGAATATACAGTATGTGCACCACGATGCAGCAGGTGATTTTGGAAGAATTAAATAATTTTCTTAGTAATTTAGTTTAGCTTTAATTGTCCTCTGTGTCTAGAACATTGAATTGTTGTTTTTTGGCTGGCGATTTCTTCACACACCCCATACCACATCTACCAATAAATATAAAGATTTGGAATGCTCAAACCCATTGAGAACAACATGATCAGTAAGTTAACAGGGTATACAAATTATGAAAGGAATATCAAATACAAATCAATTGTGGAACGGTGCCATGAACATGCCAAAATGTCATGGAAAGCAATAAATACTCTGCAAAAATGGTGAGGAACATACCTTTTCTTATTTAAATGGTCCAGGCATCTAAAAGCTATGTTGATTGGCAGAAAAGGAGTCTGGCCCTTCCAAAAGAAATTGATCCCGATGACTTCTCCATCCCAATTAATGAGTGGCCCCCCAATAAAATGCTACAATAAAGAACTAGTTTATGCTACAGTTTGGTATCAGTTCATCAAATATATAACATCAAAGCATAGATCTTTTAGTCAGTCTAAGAACATGCCAAAGCTAGAACAAGCTCTGGACAAACAATTGTTTGCCCCTTTCTTGCTATCCTCAAGCAACAAAGACTGCTTTATGGTGAAAGCGGAGTTAATGAACCAAGATTTAGTCACCAAACTTGTGGTTTAGTGGTTTTCCCTTTCAAAAGGAGGTTCAAGTCTAGGCATTGCACTTGGGTGGATGAAATAACAAAAGAGGGTTAATTCCATTTTGTGACAAGGTTAATGGATCAAATTAAGAGTTGTTTCATGGGTACCTTAAATTAGGCATGGGAAGGTCAACAATTATGAGCTCATCCCAAATTCAAGTAGTAGGACTTGGTGGGTACAGTGAAAATTTTATAGGCACAGCTTAAAAGTCTTCTGAAATTCAGTCTCTGAAAGGGTTTTTTTTTTAAAAAAAAAATTTATGGGGATATATCTTTTGGACTCTCTTTGAAAGTGAAATCGCATAGTCATGGAACAAAAAATTATCTAAGAAACAAGCTTTTTGCTTAAAAACACCACTCCTTTCCTTCATACTCTCATTCACTTCTCTTGGTAGTTAGCTCTACAGTGATCCTAGTTGACTTTAATACTCTCATTCTAGGTTTCTCTAGACAGGAGTTTGATCTCCTCATAGCATGTGAGGATGACTGTTGAGCGATGTTGCTCAGATAGAAAATTGACTGGAAAGTGTTAAAATATTGGACGTCATGAGTACACGAATGTGATGTAACCTCCAATTATAGTTGAATTGAGACCTATTGCCCAAAAGATGTTCCATGTATCATGTAACTCGTAGTCCTAAATTCAAACAAGAGGGCAGTACTGGCTTGTATATAAAATTAAATTGGGAATAGATTGAAAGAATGCTAATGAAGGCAATAAGGAAAATAAATTTCATCTATTTCAAGTGTAAGCAAGACCAAGGGGTTTTGAAAAGTTAGTTTGAGCATCAAAGTAATTACATTAAATCAATTAATGCTCAAGTGAATAAGATTTATTGGGCTAATGCAGAATCTAAGGGTCTAAATACAAAGCCAACTTTATGTCCATGCACGCCCACGACAATTATGCTAATTTTGATGCCAAAGCAGCTTTCATTATAATTTATTTTATTATATTTATGATATTAGAGTTACTTAATTAATTTAGGGTCGTGTGATGATTAGCATGTGATCATTTTAAAATATTTTTTTATAGTTTTACTTGGAGAATGAGATTACAAGTCCTTTTTTTTTTCTAAGAGGATCTACGACTTAAACTAATATAATTAATAAGCTGCTAGGGGTATTTTACAAAAATTATTTGTTATTTTATTGATATATTCAGATTCTAGAGGATTCCTAGGAAACCTAAATTGTATTATTTTTGTTCCAACTTCAATTTTAATCTTAATTTCCGCTAATATTCTGCATGCTGGCGTTTCCATTTTCTACTGGTTTCCTCTTTCCATGCAAAGTCAAATTGACTGGTCATTAATACCTTCTCTAGAACAATATTACTAACCAAACCAAGCAAGAAGTATGCTTACTTTTAATACTTCTCTACTCTTCATCTCTCGCATTTCTCCATCATCATTTCTCTAAAAATTAAAACCTTTGTTGAGTTTATTACAAGCAGCCATTGTTATCAATATGTTGCTTGTTTAGTTTGGATAGAGATGATGAGGTTGTGTCCAAGTGCAAATAGAAGAGTTAGAAAAGGCATTCATGCTTGTACACGAGTCATTTCATCGACACATGCAAATACTCTGGGGTAAAATTATGCTTGAGCCTGAGTAACACACGAGATATATATAAGCAAACACACATGATACGACTAAGCCAAAAAACAAATTAATGCATGAAACAGAGAGAGTAGTGTTATTACTGTAGTAGTCTCGCAAGTTGTCATTAGGAGCTCTTGGCAATCCAATCCGCAGCAATAAATACTAAATGGGAAGAAAGTAGGGTAAGATCACAGCACAGCAGTTAGTTCGGAAAAAAAAGCGTTGTGGTCAAAACAGTGCGAGAGGTGATATTTAGAATTGAAAAGGAGACTACTAGCTTAATTTTGATTGGTAAGCAAGCAAACATATAACAATAAAAAGGTAATTGTAAGGATGCAGAAAAATGCAATTGAAGATATCGTGCACGTGGTGATGGTAAGGATATTGATGAAATCTTGAAACACTAACCTCCTATATATCCAACGTTGCTAGAAGAAATGAAAAGACAAGGTTCATTTTGGCATACCTGAAATCACCAGATCTGACAAGAAGCTGGTGGTGATGATCTTGCACCCGGGCTAAAGCTATTACTTTATCCCCGGGACAAAGGTTAAAAAAGTTAGCCTCTACCATGGTGTGATCATTATCAGGTTGTAAAGACATAGAAT
>Ga0325410_1003048_pt1 | contig 18822 bp, 9 predicted proteins | sample PopdelMetagenome_16_FD_206182 | JGI IMG/M metagenome (GOLD analysis project Ga0325410, IMG submission 206182) | Populus deltoides microbial communities from Bellville, Georgia, United States - Xylem-PdIQD-R3 | ecosystem: Host-associated > Plants > Phyllosphere > Stem > Wood/Secondary xylem... | reverse complement strand
TATCTAAAATCTCATTTAATTATAAATTTTTTTAACATCCATATATTAACTTTTAAAAAAATTCAACACCCGGTTGTAAAGAATTTGTAAAATAAAACTTCAAAAAATATATCAGATTTTAGATTTGTTTCTTAAAAATCACCAATTTGAATTTTACAAATTTCAGGGCCACTGAAAACTTACATAATCATTAACTTTAAAGTTTGTTGGATTAGATGCGCACAACCTAACCTAAATACTCATATTAATAATAATAAAAAAATTATAAAATAAAATCACTTCATGGATTGTTATGAAACATTAAAAAAAAAAATTTTTGTTAAAATTTAATATGTTTTGTATGTTTTAAATTGTTTTGATATGCTAATATTAAAAATAATTTTTTAAAAATAAAAAATTATTATTATCATATATTTTAATAAAAAAAAAATTATTCAAAAACCAACCGGAATCATATTACCAAATAAACTCTCTATGTATTTTATACGGACCGATAAAGCAACTGTACAAACACTTTCAATTCCTGTACTTGATCGTATAGAATACCTCCTCCCATGATATGGAGAGAATTAAAAAAAAAAAAAACCTGACAACTATTTCTCTCTGGCTCTGACGATAATTTCAACACGGGAACAGCAAATCTATTTTCATTCTCTCAGAAAAGGAAAGGAAAGAAAAACTCCTCCTCCTCCTCCTCCTCCATCCCTCAATTAAGACCTGGGGTTTCCCTTTTTGTTTTATCTGTTGAAAGTTAAAACAAAATCCCGGTCTTAATTAACAAGCAATTGTTGTTTGTTTTTTAAGAAAAACAATAACAATAACAAAAGGAGGCTTCTTTTTTTCAGCTGCTGTTTCTTCAACAATGAATGACCTTTTGTCGGTAAACATATGTTCTCTATCTTCTTCTTTTTAGCTTGTATCGATGTTAATGTTGTTTTTGTTTGTCTTGTCTTTGTCTTGATCTAACTTGTTTTTGATGGTGACAGCTATTATAATTTGTTTATATTGTTTTTATCTGCATTCATTTCGTTGGATCTGTTTGGGAAACTGAGGATTCAATTATGGGTTCCTTTTGTTGTTTAAAAAGTTGGGATCTTATTTTCTTTTTTGATGTTTGGATGGTGAGAAAGAGGAGGAAGATGAAGGAAATTCAAAATTTTAAATCACGGGATCTATTATTTTTGGGGACCCAAGAAGATGAAAAATCAAAAAGTCAGTAAATGGAGCATGACACGACCGATTCGCTTAGTTTAGCTGACATATTATCGAAGTTTACCCTTCGAATCTAGTTATGTAATGACTTATATTGTCAAAGGAGATGCTTCCTTCTACTGCTCAAATTTGCTGTTTTGATTCTTAACGCTCTAGGCTTTGGGATGATAATGGATATGTTACTAACATGGGAAGCCAAATTGAATTGCTTTGAACACAAGAAATTAGTCGTTCCTTGTCAGTAATTGTAGCAAACCACCATTTGACTGTAATGTTTGTGTGCATGTAAAATTTAATTGTTAGAATTATTTATGGCTGGGTTAAGATGAGTTACATGTTAATTTTAATGACTTGATTGAAAATTGCAGGAGTCCTTTGAGATCCCTCGGGGTCAGGGTTCCAGAGGCGGGGATATTGAGATGGGAATGAATTCTGCAGACTTGGGCTTGGAGAGTTTCTTTAAAAAGGTTTCTCCCTTTCTTTTCATTTTGTTTCTGTTGTTCCTTACATGCCTTGTTATTTTCCTTTTGATACTATTGTTGCCATTCAAATCCTATATTTTGTTGTTTCCATCTCGTTTCTATTAGTTGACGCCATATCCTCATCTTCTGTTTCCCAGGTTCAAGAGATTGAGAAACAGAATGAGAAGCTGGACAAGTTGCTCAAAAAGCTCCAGGTATGAGCCCCATTCAGCAAGTTCTTAATTAACTTGCAAAGAAACAAAGAAAAAAGATTGACAGCCTCATAACTGTTTAATAAGCCATTTAGGTTGAGAAAAGGTTGAAAAATACTTCTTTCAAAGAGACCACATAAACTTGAGGTTTATTCTGTTTTTGCCCAATCTCCTTGAAGAAAAACTTTTCCTCTAGGAGATGTTGTGCCAATTTTAAGTCAACAGGTAAATTTGTGATGTCATGCCTTTATCAGTAATCCCACCTAGTCTAGATACCAAATTTTTTTTTCAAAGTTTTGTGATCAAGGAATTGTTAAATTCTTAAGGAATATAATACTTTCAACTTAAATAAGGTCAATATCTTTGTTTTGGCATCCTCTGGTTTGGTATGCTTGTGGTCATTATATTTGGATCAGTATTCCATATATGGTTCCATGGCATGTGGTTCATCAAAGTCTTTTTTCATTTTGTTTCTTGGAGGGTGGATTGGGGGTTTGTGGAGGGGTTCCCTTCATTATAATTAGAATGTATGGCTTAAACTAGGTGATAATAGAAGCATTTCAGAAACTCAGATTTGCATGTTTGGAAAATTTATTGCTGTTGAACTATGTTATAAGGCCTCCCTTTTTCCAGTCTTGCTGTTTATATGTATAGACTTGGTGGTGTTCTGACAACACCTTTCTTAATTCGTGCTAAGCAACACCAAACATATGTTTAACAGTTGCACAGACAATAAGAAAGTGTTGCTAGGTGCAATTCATGTCTTTGATGGTGGAAAAATCAGCTAAGCAGTGTTTTCGGTTTCCATTTCTTGCAAATCTCGTATGCAGGATGCACATGAGGAGTCAAAGGCTGTGACCAAGGCTCCTGCCATGAAAGGTGATCAGAATATTTCGGTTGATATTTTTCAATGTTTCTCTTTGTTTTTATGTTTGTAAATTCAAATAACAATTATATTGGATAAAAAGAATTAATGAAGTTGGGTAAAGCAAAAATACACGAAGATTTTTCCAACTTTTAGGCTGATTCTATGTTCTCAATTTTTATTAAATGGTTAGAAAAATTGAGCGATGTGCATGATTGGGAAAATAAATTAGCGGTATCAGATTAGGTGAATAGGGATGGCAATGGTCAGATTGGAGTTGGATTTTGCTCCACCTGCTGCTGGCCTGGAATATTTAAATCTATCACCTGCCTCCGCAGCGGGTGGAGGACTTTCTCCCCCCGGCTGCTATCCACCAGGTACCTAACTGATTTTTTTAAAAAAATCAATTTGGAAAAATAAGATTTAAGATTAAAAAATAAACCGCATCTCCATCAATAAATCATGAAACCATAAAATAGAGTCAGCTTTAAAGTCCCGTTTGTCTTTGCACCGTGACTGTGTTTTTCAAAAAAATTGATTTCTTCTTCAAATGATTATTTTTTGTGTGTTTTTGGATTGTTTTGATGTGTTGATATCAAAAATAAATTTTTAAAAATGAAAAAAATATTATTTTGATGCATTTCCAAGCGAAAAAACCTTGAAAAACAACTGCTATCACAATGACAAGCACTACTCAAATCCATGCATAAAACCATAAATATCCTTCATGAATTATGAGATAAAAAAATTCATGTTTTTTATTGAAAAATGAAATTACAAGTCCGGATTGGGGTGGGCCAGATGATGGATTTGGTGAACTAGGTAGCTTCAATTTGTGTGCGGGGTTGGGCCAGATGATGGATCGGGTGAACCAGGTACCTTCAATTTGTGTGCTTCAATCAGCCTTCCACAAGCATTTAATGACTTATGGCTGCAAAAAGAAATTGTAAAACACATAACTTATTTTGTGAATCTATGTTTGCTACTCTGACTTCTGATTTCTTTCTCCTTTCCAACCCCTCTGTGATTCAATTTCATTTTCTTTACTCGTTGAACTTAGTATTTTTCTAGATTCTTATGATTTAAGAACCTCTAAGTTGATGATTGGTTTGGTTTTTGTCTGCAGGAATCAAACAGCGAATGGAGAAAGATGTCGATGAAGTTGGAAAAATTGCTCGTTCAATAAAGTCAAAACTCGAGGAACTTGACAAAGAGGTAGGCCAACTGCTTCTTCTTTTTTCCAATCGATTTACAGCATTTTAACAATATCTGCTTTATGTTGTCCAGAATTTATCTAATAGGCAGAAGCCGGGATGTGGTAAAGGAACAGGTGTAGACCGATCAAGAACCTCAACTACTATGTAATTAGCATTTCAACTCTGTTTGGAAAACTTCTTTCTCTTTCCAATCATAAGTAAAGTTGTATTAGTTATGGGTGTTTGATCTGTTGTTTTTGGTAGACAATGAATCTTTTTGATGGGGTAAAGAACACATGCTGATTTACAATAATAATGCATGCGGATTCACAACAATAATTTATGTAAAGTCAGGATATGATGAAGGTCATGGGTCTAAATCTGCAGTTTGCTGAAAGGAGTTTTAATTTAGAATGACAGTATTTGCTTCTGTTTTTGTAGTTTAGTGTCCTAGGACAGAGATCACAGACATGTCTTTAAGTTGGTGATTTTTATGTGCCTGTTTTTGTTAGCTGTCCCTTTTGAGTGCTAAGATTGTGGGTTTGTTTTTTCAAATTGTCGTCTGCAATTATTTTTTCTTAAAAACATGTAAATGTCCCAGAAATTATGTCTATACATAGAACCCTTAAACTAAAGGCCTCTCTGTTTTGGGTGCCCCCAAACTAATTTTTTACACTTTATTCAAGGAAAATATCACATCTAAGCTAATATGCAAGTTAAGTATTACCTCCAAAGACATTCTCTTCATTCAATATAGCATATACTTGACATCCATATAGTTGCACCATCATCATTTTCAAAAGATCCATTGTAGAGTAGGTGAAAATCAAACAATTTAGATAAGAGCCAGGCGAAAATTACCCTTGGGAGAGTGGTTATCTCTATTTTTCTAAACTTTTGTAAACAAATTAGAAAGATTAATCAAAGGGAAACGAGTTATGGCATGCTAGAGTTGCAGTCAATTTAAAGTTAGTTAATGTATATTGCCCTGTCTGACAGTGGTGGAGATAAGGGGGGGCTGGCAGTGGCCCCAGCCCCTGCAAGGAAATTGTTTTTCCAGCCCCTCCCTTGACAATATTTATAGCCCAAATAGTAAAACAAATCGTAGCCCCCCTTAATTTTATTTTCTGGCTCCGCCCCTGCTGCTGTCTGAGTTATGCATTTATTCTTTCCTTTTCTTTTCAAATTTTTATTAAAGCCCTGTAGGAGTTGTAGATCTTTTGGAAGAATTATCCATATTTTTGCTGTATCTGATTCGGTGTTATGATTTTATGGCAGAGCCTTGAAAAAGAAATTGAAAGACAAGATGGCTGAATTTCAGGTAGGTAAAGAAATGTAAACAAGCATATCTGAATGAGGATCTTGCACTCCTTTGCCTATTTTGTGACAGTGATCTTATGACATCTCTGAATTTTTATAGACTCTTAGGGAAAACATCCATCAAGAGTACCGGGAGGTTGTTGAGAGGCGTGTTTTTACAGGTTCAGGCCATTCTCTTGTTTGTAATTAGGTGGTCTTATGCCAATAATCTGATGGCATATTTTCCATGATACAATGCTAATCTTTTATATTTCTTGATTTACTCAATTTTCAGTGACGGGAACAAGAGCAGATGAAGAGGTGAAACTTATTGTACTTAAAAACTGCAAACAAATTCATAATTCTATAATCTAAGTTTTGTTATTCCGAAATGTACAGACGATTGACACATTGATTGAGACTGGAGACAGTGAACAAATTTTTCAGAAAGCAATTCAGGAACAAGGGCGAGGCCAGGTCTGTTGATCTTTAGTTCCTCCTCTTGCTCTTTTCTTTTTCGGTCTTTTTTTTTTAATTTATTCTATGAGAGGCCAGCCCAACTGGTTTTGAACACACAACAAGAGGTGGTCTTTACTCTTTCTCCAATTCCTAAATTTCCACCCACCCCTCCCAGACTTTAAGCCCGAGACCTTCAAATTGAATTCCCAAGTCTCAACTGCTGGCATGTCCCCTAGGGAAGATTTTGAAAGAGGACCAAAAAATGTTTGATGTTGAGTGTTTTTGTTGCAGTTTTTTTGACAATATTGTTTCTTAGGAGGCCATGTATATGATTTGCTCATTCTTCCCATCATCAATACTTCTTTGTGTCTTTATTCTTTCCTTCTCCAAATTTTCTTGTTTTTCTTTCCTTGAAAATCATTGGAAGCTTTTTGGATAGTCATAGTTAATACTTTGCCACTTGGCTCATCATTTGCCTGATAGTGAATCATCATAAAGGGTCATTCCTGATTTCATTTTTGTACTTTTTTGTATGCAGATAACAGATACTTTGGCAGAAATTCAAGAGCGCCATGATGCAGTCAGAGATCTGGAGAGGAAACTTCTGGACTTACAACAGGTGTGCCAATACAACAATTATATTTTTTTCCCTTTTGGCATTAAATTGGTATTTCTGTAGCTTCTTACAATTATACATTTTCTTTTGATTAAAGCAGATATGCAACCACAGCTGACTTTTAAAAATTTTGATGTCACTTTAGCTTTAATTGTCTCAAACTGGAAAGTGATCCTGACTTAACTTTGCTGTTCTACTTTTAACACTGATTTATTTGAGGTAACTTTCACCTTGGGCTGGGTGATTAATGTTGAGGGCCTTCCGGCATTGTGGCAAGCTTGAGCTTAGTCAAGTAGTTTTTTGTGTGGTCTTTGTTTAGATGTGATGAGATGTTGATGCAGGAGCTTTCTATGGAAAATTAATTTCTTTTATATCTGAAATTATGGTTATTTGTTCAATTTAGGGCCCTGTGATTAGCATCTGACCACCTTTTGTCAGATTTAGATAAGATGAGTATCTGATCACTGATGAGTTCTCTTTTTTTTAACCTTCTTATAGAACTCCCGTCATTGGAATGTTAAGTGAAAAATGTGGAATTGAGGGTTATAGAACAAGAAGTGAGTCTATTTTTAGTGGCAATGGCATCTGTGCATGTGCACCCAGCAAGATACAAGCGTTTTTTTTTCTTTTATGTCGAGAGAGTGAACATCAAGGGTTTTTTTTCTTTATTCACTTGTCATGCAGATTTTTCTGGATATGGCTGTCTTGGTGGATGCACAAGGGGACATGCTTGACAACATAGAATCACAGGTATCTTCTTTTCTGGATAAAATAATTTTAATTATGGTGACTAAAAAGAGAGTAATTACTTCCCAGAAAATAAATCAAAGGTAACGAGTTCATTCCTGTTTCATGCTTTTGCCTTGGATGAGAAAGGAATGAGTCGGCGCTTGAAAATAATAGTTATATTTAGCTGTAGGGTGATGGTTCTTAGAATGCTTGAACCCTGTGATTTAACAGCCTACTGCAATTTCAGGTCTCAAATGCAGTAGACCATGTGCAGTCAGGGAATGTTGCGCTCCAAAAGGCAAAGAAGTTACAAAGGAACTCCAGGAAATGGATGTGCATTGCCATTATAATCCTTCTTATCATTGTTGCCATCATCGTTGTGACCGTGCTTAAGCCATGGAAAAACAACAAGGGCGCTTAGCCTCTGTGGTCTTGTATAATGTACAAATGTAATGAGTTTGTGAGATTGACCTTTGTAACCCTCCGGCAATTTGTCAATTTATATTTATAGTCCGTGTTTGAAACTCAACTTGTCTGTCCATTTTCTATAATGAATTTGTTTTGAGTGTGCCACTTCTATAACCATGTATTATTATTATTATTATTATTATTATTATTATTATTATTATATAAAAGAAATGGATATTACAGGGTAGTGTCCTTTTGGCTGATGCCTGAATTGGTTTTAAATTTTGAAGTTGTATTTATTTTCTGTTCCTGCAAAGCGACCCCCCATGGAGTGATGATGTTGGAGCAATCCTTCAGAAAGGATATGAGGTCAAAGGAACGCCGGTGAACAGCTGAATCATGTGCTGAAGCGTAATTGCAAAGGCCGGTAAACCTGCTTCTGTCTCGCAACCGCTGCATGTTGGCCATGCGTCCTGGCCATTCCTGATTCTTTTCTACTGAACATATCTCTGAAACTGCGGAGGTTGAAGGTGCCAATCATCCCATGATTGATTTAAGGTGGTTCCTAGTTCCTACCTCACATCATATGGTTCAGGGGTACAGGCCACATTTACATTGAGTAAAACCTGCCAACTCTTGTATTCTGCAACTAACTTTGCTTAGCCCACCTGCATTTTCCAAGATGCTTCGTGTTTGTCAGCATTATTTGAGCATGCAGGTCATTGAACTTGAACGATGATGACATAATAACATCGGCATATGTTATTTGTTAACATCTAATGGGTGATGGAATTGTTAGAACTATGACAAAAAGAAGAAAAATTCTTTTCATTGATTTCTGTTCGAAACAACTTTACACTCCGACAGGAAATTCAGTTCAAGGACAGAAATTAATGTTTCAGATACCAAAAAGATCTTCAAGTGGAACTAACTGCAAACTGTCCAATACCAACATTCCCAAATCAAAGCTCCTCCGTGCTGAAGCATCTTTCATGTTTCTCAGAAGACAGGGCATTTCTGCTTCTGCAACAGGCTGCAACAAGCTTATCTTGAAGGTATCAGTCGGGCTCGCTACTACTATCACGCTAAAACAGTGTCGTATGAAGAAGGTATACAAATGCTTTTCTTTTCTGTAAGGGTTTCTTGAATCTACTAGGAAAGAATAAATCTGAATATTTCCTTCAAAACACCAAGTTGGAACTATGAAAAAAGACCTTGGACTCATCGCCCCATCCCCAAAACTCTACATCCCAGAAGATATTGCTGAAAAGTTGAGTACCTTCAGTTATAAAAACAGAAGTCCTATCATCAGCACATCCACTTCTAGTCATTAGGATCCCATTCATCATCCTGATCCATGGGTATTTGAGTAAGACTACTTCTACCTCTACTGTCATCAGATTCTTGCCGTTCAACACCATCATTTTCATATTCTGACTCGCTATTATCATCACTACCCTCTTCCACTACTGCTGACTCTGAGCGAGTATCTTCCTGACTAAGCTGCATCCATCTTGGGCACTCATCCTCTCCTCCATATAGGAATCGGCCATCATTACCTTTTACCTGTTTTGGAACCTCAGCAGATGGAATTCTACAAGAGCATTCAGGAAGCGGGTGAGACAGGAATGTGGTTGGTTTTGACAGAAGGGATTGCCTGATAAGTCCGTCTTCACTCAAGCTTTTGTTGAGATGTTCCCTTACTACACGTTTCCAAGTACGATTGTTATGGTGGTACAAGTTGTCATGGATAATGTTGAAAAGTTCTGCAAGAACCCTCCTGTTTGAAGAACCAACAAAGCATCAGAATGATTTGTTCAATTTATAATATACAGGTGAACATCAAGAAGATATATCAAGACTGACCAAAACCAGAACTAAAGTACAAGGTGTGTAAAATCAAAAGGAAGCAGATAAAACCAGTACAACAAATTTTATTACATGAAAATTGAGATGGATTCAAGATGATTTGTTTGCTTAAAAACAGCAACACCACAGTGCAGAAACCAATGTAAAGAAGATTATAGAAGACTGCAAGACACTTTTTTTTCCTGGCATGCTACAATACTTCTCGTGGCTATCTCAACATAACATGATTATTATTTGGGAAGTGCTGCCAACTGAAAGCTGATTACTCTCTGGAAGAGCAGCAGGGAAAAAATCATTACTCAACACAAATATATAATATATATTATCATATGAAAATGCAAATTCAGGTTGATAATCTTTCTCAGAAATATAGTACATCTGTTACGTTCCTGGCAAATCCTTCTCTCTTTCTGTCTGTATGGCAAGTTTTAAATGCTTCATAGCACTATAATTGAAGGTGAAAAGTCAGCTGCTCCTTGCAGAACATCAAAAATCAAATGAACATAAATTGTGGAAGTAGAGAATCCCTACTATCAGATGCATATATACTGAAAAAATGAACACAAGTCATTGAATTTATTTTGCCCCACTGGCATTTTAAAACTGCAGAAAATTGTGAATCTCAAGTATCATGTAGTTGAGGACATTCATCCACACTATGCTTCCATTTTTTGCGTTGAAACATATTGTACTTCAATCAATTTCCATGGAATGATTCAGTACCTTTATCCTGTAATTAATTTGAAGTTCATAATAAGAGATTTTTGCCCATCATACCTATCTGGCCGATATGTTTTAGAAGAAGCACTCTCGTATAGCCGGTGTCCCATGACCAAGCTTGAGAAGTCTGGCCATCCACTACCATCATTATGGAAACCAGGAAAAAATGCATCTGCTTCCACCGACACAATATAATCAAGAGCATCCCAGATTAACCTGTGTGCTTGATTCCTCAGATCTACAGATGAAGGGTCTGGTTCTGTGTCAGACTCAGTAATCCAACCATACCAACCTTCTTTTTCATGCTGATAGATGGGTCTGTCTGGAGGTGGAGGAAGGGGACGAGGCCGGGGACCTGCCCTATTCCACTCTTCTTTTAATTGTTCCTCACTTTTGGTAGGTGGAGGCTGGAAAGGAGTCAATGGAAGAGGTGTTTCAGGACCAACCAAATCAGATAATTCTTGCTTAGTGCACACCTGAGTGCGATCCACAGTGTTGGAGAAGTTTGCTCGCAGAGGGATCAAAATGCGTTGACCACCGAAAGTTTCAGACCCAGCCACGTATATCATTGTTTCAGTAGAATAGCCCATCTCTTTAAGGAGAAGACCAATCTGAAAATGTTTCAAAGAAGTAAAAGGGCCCCGCAAAGTTGTGTCATTCCTGGGATAGTAACATTTGATAAGATGAAAACTAATAATTTGCTGCTAGCTAGGAAAGCTCTTGTAAAAAGCCTTCCTCCTAAGATCTGTGTTATATGCTACCATGCTAGGAGACAGTCAACATTGGGCTGCCCAATTGTGGTGGAAGATATGTAGGATAGATTGTTCATGGTGGGTTTTGGAAGGAGGAGGAAGGAACATAAGAGCTTGTGGTGACGTGGTTCTTATTTGGTAAGCTTGGATGGAGATAAATAGTCGACATTTTAAGGATAACTCAACCTCAAGACAATTGTTGTGGAATAGGATGGCGCTTCTAGCTTCTTTGCAATGCAATGCATGGGACCACTATAGTGTATGAGTTTCAAAGCTAATTTAGTGAGATTAGACTATCTTTTATATTGAAATTTTGTTGTTTTTTTCTCATTCTCTAATTGGAGGATGTCTTGTTCTCTAAAGTGCTGTTGGACATTTCTTCCCTTTTCTATCGATACTTTCTTCTATCTAAAAATGAAAAATCCCTTCTAAAAGAAAGTTTAAGGACTAGAATTAATATGAAACCTGCAAATGATTTGGCAAACATAATTCAAGCAATGTGCAAGAAACAAAACTCCAGTGTAGATAAAAGAAGCATGCATTGTGCAGTTTGGACTTGAAAGTTAAACCTTAACTCTGTCTGTACCTCTTCTGGCATGAGGGGGCATGACCCATTGGATCTTCGGACATGTGAGTCTACACTTAGCTCATCATTAAGAATCCCTTGCTTAATCATCTGTGCCCTTCGGTACTGTATAAGCTCAGTGTGAACATCCTAGAGGAAGTGCCAAGTTAGAAGAAGGGGCTAGGAAAAATAGAGAATTTAACGAGGTATTTATATAATCCATCTTCATTTATGTTTGTGGTAGAAAATCACAAAGAAGACACATCCAAATATTGAAATTCCAACTACTGAAGTTTATGACCAATTGAACAGCAAAACAAGTACTAAAATTAAAAGAAACAAAACTTAAACATATCGATGCAACTTTGATCACGGCAATGATATAGATGAGAAAAGGCTTGAACAACTAGCCTGATATAATTCCGCACAACCATGATATGCCAAGGTATTTCTCACTAAGCCAGGATGAAATGCAAGGAAAGGTTGACCAGATGCCCGTAACCTGTGGAAAAAGTTTTAGAGACAACAACTGCAAACAAATGCTTCATAGATTGTGAAGTTGCATGTAATTTATTATTGCAATGTTGATCATATTCTTACAGAGTGCTAAACTAATGAAGATTGTGCACATCCTGAAATCTGGTAGTTGGCATTATAATTTTATTGGAAAGGCAAGGTAAGAAACTAATCAGCTATACCTCTGAACCATCAACTGACCAAGCACCTGAATTTTTGGGCGAAATTTTAGAGCGTGAAATGCAACTCGACATCTAAGCCTCTGAAACTCGGACATGCTCGGAGGAAGAATTGACTGCAAAGAAAGTTACCAACAGAGATTAAAGCATTATCAAGAATAAAAAATAAATGAACACTCAAATTCCATGCCCCAAATTGAGTAGTCCATTGCACAATTGCACATACCAAACTTTGTGAATTGAAAATACTAAGGGAACCAAAGTAGCTATCAAGTTAAAACGATGCTCAACATGTTTCTTTGACTGGCAAAATTATCACTTTGAGCCACAAATTTCTATTGAATTTGTTTAGTTAAAATTGCAGTTGACATCTCAAAATTACAAGTTCAGAATTCCACTTCAGAAAAGATGCTGCATTAGGCATCTGATTAGGGTTTTTTCCTGGTTCCATACAATTGCTTATTAATCATTAATTCTTTGCAAATAAATAAAGAAAGAAAATTGAAATGAGCATGTCTTATTATTGAAATGAGCACGTCCTTTTATTGAAATGAGCACAAGAAACACAAGAAAATAACTAACAGTTATCATCCAAGCAAAGGTCATATCCTAGAAGAAAAAATGACATGAGAGATCAAAATCAATTATGTTAACAACTATGAGTAGAAAGGTGGTGCTATTCAAGATGAGAGAACAATATAAATCATTTTATGATCTACATCGCAATATATTCACCTACCTGCAGGCATCCTCCATCATGAAGAACTAGTCCAATAACCTTGGATTTCTTTAACTCAGGCAAAATTTCTTTAACATAGAAATTTGGAGAAGCAGAACTTTTGGGCTTATAAGTATGGATCTCATTCCTTCTCCTGCCCGCCTTCAAATTCTCAGGCAGGCTGTTCACAACGATTACATCATTTTTAAGTGATGCTATGAACTGCTCTTCATCATAGAGATATGAAAAACTCTTGAATTTGTAACTGTTCCAAATTCAGAAATTAGAAAGAAAAAAACAAAACCTGTAAGCTTCTCAAGTGCAAGGAGTTAAATGGCAAACCATTAAACAAGCTAAAGTAAATTACCTAATGCCTTTTGATTGAAGACTTTCTTGAATCTCTGGAATGACAAGAGTAGCATTTAGAAGTCTGGATATGGTGACAAGATCACAGATCTAGAAAATTAACAGAAATGTTATGAACTCTCATTATAAATCAAAATTAAAACAAGTTTATAACATCAAATGAATCATACCGAGGATCTTATCTTCTCAAATCCACCAAAAATTTTTGCATAAATGTAACCGTTGTTCTTTTCATTTGGAACTGTAACCCAAGAAAAAATGTACGCAAAATAAAAATCAATGAGGATAGAAATTCTCAAATGTAGCCTATAAAGATCATAATATAATGAGCAAGACAGAAAGTGCACCAAGTTAATAGGTATCTCGTTGATGAAATGAAAGTAAATGGGAAGAAAGCTTGCAGCTTTGGTGAAGACAATTTATTAGAAATCAAAATAATTAGAATGCTCTTTTCTGCCATTTCACCATATTGCTTATATATAGAGTCTTGTAAAGAAGTAACGGTTACATAATTCCACAAATAACAGCAAAGGGTTGGCTGATTGGCAAGAGGTGTCAATATAAGGGTAGGTCATGATTCAAAACTTATTAGGAGCAAACTCTTCCTTGAGAGTTATCTATCCATGCCCATGAAAGTAAGTCCAAACTTTTCCCAGTACAAGTGAATGGAGCAACTTTAATGCACCAGGAATTTAACCTAAGTCACAAAACAGATTGGGGTTTCCCTTCATCCAAAATATAAAAAACGTCACAAACATGTTCCACAATATACTCTAAAACAAATAAGCCACCTTCATTTTCATAGGCTTTTACATAGATTCCGCTGTAAAGTATGCAAATAAACATAATGGTGCACATTGTATAACCCATTTTCCACAATCTACTCTAAAACAAATAAGCCACCTTCATTTTTCACAGGCTTTTACATAGATTCCGTTGCAAAACTATGCAAATAAACATAATGGTGCACATTGTATAACCCATTTAAAGATTATCAATATCAAACTAGATAAGTAGAGTTCTTTTTCACAAAAAACTATGGTACTTAATTTTAACACATCAACCATGCATTGATTGTTATAATAATAATGGAGTTGCACAAAACATGCTTTTTGCACCATTCAATTGGTCAGACTAACCAAGTAAGGAATCCCCAACCCCCTACCAAAATATAAATAAATAAAAATAAGAAAGAACGAAAAATAAAGGGGAAAAAAGGTGAAAAGAAAGAACATCTACGACTCAACCACTCTCAACAAAATACAAGATCATCCAATTGGAAACGACAAGTAGAAACGCAACCAAATGGAATGATCACTAAATTCCCTGAAGGATGTGTCAATTACTCCCTCAGAAGCATGTTAAATGGGGTGCCATATCCAACTTGAAATTACCTCAACCAAGCTATAAATTTACATAAACTTTCAAAGAAAGCTTCAACAACTTACCGATCCACAGTTTATTTAAATGCACTTCTACAAAACTTAACTGATCAAATCCATTTCACATTTCCAAATTCCACAGCAGCTAATTAATAACCAGAAGACACTCGCCTCCAATAAAAACCAGTTCAAGAAATTTAACCTCAATGGATATAAAAGAAACAGAAAAGTAAACAGACAAATAGAAAAGTTGAGCAAAACCCATTACCAGGATAACTGCTTCTCGGGTTGGCATAAGGCTGCAGTGACTTCAAAGACTTCACATGCCCCCACGACCTCTTATTTCTAACAGCTCTATCACCCTACAAAACCACGAAAACCCAGATGAAAAAACAAATAAAGAACACAACAAATGCTAAAAAAACAAAACAATGCAGAACGCAAAATGAAATCTGTACGCCAAAGATAGGAGTGAGGTTAAATCCAATGGCAGGCATTAAAGTAGATTGCAGTGAATAAGGCCCCGAAAGCTTTGTGATGGAGAGGTGAATCACTAGAGACACCATTGATAGTATCAAGACAAACAGTGCAATCCATTTTATCTTGGATTTGAACGCCATCTTCATTCATTCATGCCCAATTCCTGTCAAATTCCGAATCCCACAATTCCTCAAGCCCCTACAACACCAATTCCGAAGAAATCAAATCCAAACAAAGAAAAGGGATTGGATTTAAGTGTTAATGAATAACTTGCAAGCTCCCCGGGGACCTGGACGAATGGAGTCAAACATGAATTGAATTGAGTTTCGTTTGGTTGAAAATGAGAGGATTTGAAAGGAAAGTTGTTGTCTTTAGGTAGTGTGAGTGTGTGGTTTTCTGATACAGGAAGGGAATGAAGTAATGAGGGATTGAATATAAGATTAGAAGCGGAACTAAATGAAATCAAAATGGAAGAGAAAATAGAAAAGAAAGTTCGTGTTAGCAGAAGGGAAAGAGTTGTTGTTTGGCAGGTGTTGGGTATGGGCTGGCAGAAGAGAAGAAAGAGAAGAGTTGTGAAAGAGACAGTCAGGGAGGAGAATGTGGATTTGGATTTGGATTCGGAAAGGACTACTTCCTTCCTTCTCTCTCCTGGTCTCCGTCATCAAATAAATAATAATAATTAAATTTAAAAAAAAAATAAACACGTTAGTTATTCAAAACTTTTTTATATTTAAAATATATTAAAATGATATTTTTTTTTATTTTTTTAAATTTACTTTTAACATCAACATATCAAAATAATTTAAAAATATCAAAAATTTTAATTTAAAATAAAAAAATTATTTTTTTTCAAAAACACTTGCTAACCTGAAAAACAAATGGGGCTTAAATCTTTCAACTTGTGAGGCAAAACATTGTTCGTGTAATGTTTTGCTTTTTTTTCTTTTCATTTTGATCCTTTAATTTTATTTTTTTATTTGATCCTTTTACATTATGTTGATTTGGTATTAGTCTTGATGATTTATTTTTTATGCTTGTGTGTGAGGATTTCGCAATGTGGGGGAATGTTTTGTCACTTTTTAATGCTCGGTTTGGCAAGATAATATTTAATTTCATTAATTTAAAAAAAATAAAGCTTTAAAGACCGGATTTGAAGGTTAAACAAATGTTCAATCCATTTTGTTTGCCAACATAGGGACTAATTTGCATTGTCAGAGAAAGAGGGTTTTCTTTTTCAGTCACTCAACTTTTCTTTTTAATTTGATCATTTCACATTGACTTTATTTAAGATTTGATTTTGTATAGTTATTTTAATTGCCTAGATATGGGGTTCTTGCAATGTCGAGAAAAATTTTATGCGTTCGGTTGATACTCAATTTGACAAAATAAAATAAAATTATATTGATGTCAAATAATTTGGTATTAACGGGCCAAAATTAAAAATTAAAAAATATGGCAGGTTAGGGTGAATAGACAGAGATAAATTGGTTGGCATGTGCAACCGATGCGTCAGCGTTTGAAGAAGTTATCGCATTCAATCAACGCTTACAGCTTCCTCTAGTGGCTCAAAGCCTCTTTCCTTAGTGGCTAGAGATGTCAATAGGTATTCATGGATGAAGTTCATACTATTCATACTTAAACTTGTACCTAAATTACTATTTATACCCTACCTAAAAACCATCGAGCATGGATTTTAGAAACTTAAACCTAACTAGTCAACACACAATAAAATTGATGATTCGTTTAACAAAAGAACAGGATGGAATCTAAAAGGAAGACAATCCCTCCTCGGTGGTACATCCTCCACCCTCTCCCCAAAGCCTTTAGGCATATGCCCTATTTTGAAAAAAAAAATAAATCAATCACCATATCATAAACACAATGCCTTTTTGTAGAAGGAGAAATTAAATCTATTTGAACATGAGGTTTTCAATCCGTCAACACTCCATACTGCCTCTTTTACTTCTTTCATAGTCACCCCCATCACAAGATCTGAACTTGATTTTGATTTTAACATTTTAAACCCTAATTCCTCAAACTTTGACCTAACTCAATTTTCAGCACCAAACCACGCTAAATAAAAGCTCACTACTTCTGCTTTGATATCTAATGGCATTATGAGCTCTCTAATAGTTGTGTAGATTCTATCAATATTATTACATCTTTCTCAATTCGATGTTACATATGTAATTTTAGCATAATTAGAAAGATATTGAATTTGAGAAGAAAAGACTGACAACTGGAATGGAGACTAGAAACCCTATACTTTCTTCACACATAGCTTGCTATAAATATAATTTTCTTTAAATTCATTTTGGTTCAGATTTTGGGTCGGGTTTAACAATATCCATGCCTTATCTAAAACCTGATTTTTTACCTTCAGGTTTTACCCAAACTTGATCAAGTAAAAAGATCTCACACCTATTTAGATTGTTTCGTATTGGTATCCATAGGACGAATGTGAAAATTCCATCCCTATCGGTGGTGACAAACACAACGCAATAAGGCATTTCTAGTGAGGTCACACAGGTTGACGATGGAAGGGTGGTGAGGTTTCGATAACCTTTTTCTTTTCTTTTCTCTCTCTTTTATTTCTCCTCTCCTCGATATTTGTTGATTTGTCAAAGAAATAAAGGTGTCCTATTATTTTGTTTTTGTGTCAAAGGTGGTCCTCATTTTTTTGATTGCTATATTTTTTGCTTTAGATCCTTTTTTAAAATTAAATTTTATTTTTAATTTTATCCTTCGATATTGACTTGTTAACAAATTGGGTTTCATGACTTTTTTTATGGGATGATTCTGGTCTCATGACCTAAGTCATGGATTTGAAAGGCTAACTCAAGTTGACATCAATCTTTTTTTATATTATTTTTTACACGTATTTTATTTTTCAATTTCATCCTTCAATATCAGGTTTATTTAAAATTAGGTTTCATGATTTTCTTTGCTTTCCTTTCTATGAGGTTATCCCGATCTCATAATTTAGGTCGCAGATTTAGCAGGTTAGTCCAAGTTAACTCGAGTTTTTTTTTAGTTGTTTATTAAGATTGAATATGTTTTCAGTTTTGTCCTTCAATATTTGGTTAATTTGAGAATTGGACTTTATATTTTTTTTTTCTTATTTTGCCTTTTATTAGGTTATCTCATTTGTATAATCCAGCATGTTGGGTTTGACAAACTTACCCGGGTTTGCTAGGTTTTTTTTAAGGTCCTTTTTTGTTAATTGATTTTTTTTTATTTCATCCTTCTACATTTGAATTGTTGGATGGGCATCATAATTTTTGTCAATTTGCTTTTTGTGGGGTTGTTTTAGCCTCACGACTTGGTCCCACGTTAGCATCTAACTTACCCAATAAATTTATTTTCTTTATGAATAAAGAATCTTTCTCATTGTATTTAGTAGCAAGTCCCAGATACACTTCTCAACACAAAATTTAAATTTGTTTTTTTTTTGAATTTTATTGTATTTTAGTGACATTAAAAGAAACTCCAAAACGTGTGGGAAAAACATTATTGATATCCACATTGAATCCACAATGTTTTTTTTTTTTTTCATTTTTCCCTTCTCAACACAAAAATAAAGATTAGAAATAAAGGTATTTTGATCTTTTCAAATGACACAAGTGTCATTTGAAAAATCATTAGGGGGCAAAAAGGTCCTTTTGATTTTATTTTTTTAACAATAAAATTAGAAAAATAAACTTTTAGGGAAAAAAAGAGCTTTTGTCCAGGGACTTATGGGTCATTTTCTTTTTCAATGAACAATAAAAATATTTAAATGCCATTGGGATCAAATAATTTTAAAGCTACATTAGAGA
>Ga0325410_1003047_pt1 | contig 18825 bp, 10 predicted proteins | sample PopdelMetagenome_16_FD_206182 | JGI IMG/M metagenome (GOLD analysis project Ga0325410, IMG submission 206182) | Populus deltoides microbial communities from Bellville, Georgia, United States - Xylem-PdIQD-R3 | ecosystem: Host-associated > Plants > Phyllosphere > Stem > Wood/Secondary xylem... | reverse complement strand
AAGTCTCAAAACTTATCAATTCTCCAATTAAACCTTGATTGGATTAATTAAATTAATTTCAAGCTTAATTAGATTAATTTCAAAGTTTAATTAAACCTCAAAATTTCCAATCATGTTGCCTTTAACCCAAATTTTAATTCATTCTTCATTTATTTCATTTTACTTGTTTTTCCATCATTATTATTATTATTTTTCATTATCATTTATTTTATTTTTTCAGTAAAATAATAATAATAATATTGATTGAAATAAAAATGGTAAAAAATTGGGTTATGACAAGAATAAAGCTAAAGAACAAGAAGAAGAATGAGAGGAATGTTATTTTTATTAATTGTTTTCTCGAAAGATACACATTTATAGCTCTTCTATATTTCTCTCTATACTTATGTCTTATGCTTATGATTACAAGCCTATTTATAGGCTTGAAGTCCTAGATAATCAAGAAATTAAACCACTCAAAGGAAATCATAATCTTATAAGAAATCTAACATTATAATTAAACAATTATTCTAATAAACTAATATATTACAAATCCTTCTTCATCAAGGATTTCTACATTAATTAGGATTCATCCTTTAGCTAATATTAAAACTCTTATAAACTCTAAATCCTATTAACCTAAATCCTAATTGATATTGAACTTCAACAGCAATATGATTAGATGACCATGATTGTGATGGAAGGCTAACACCCACACTTTTGGTGTCAAAAAGCTCCAATAGACTTTCAACCACCAAACTTTTATATGTAGGAAACATAGAGATGCAATTGTGATTTATGTATTACATTTGTTTACATCATAGTTGCTTGACTCCAAACTATACCTTACATAAGATTAACAAATACACACTAAAAAAGGAGTAACTTTGGAGGACAGTTTTAGAAAATGTTAAAATCCATAATTTTATGGCTATTAGTAGAGAACTGCAGGAAAATAAATAAATAAAAATACATAAACCAAGTTTTCCCTCCTCTCATATCCTGTTATAGGCAACGAAGTTGATTAATTACCATGGCTATAATACATTCTAACATGATAAACACACTCATTAAGCCAAAGTAAATGACAAGTAGACCAAGCTCTAAGATGTAAGAAGTTCTCAGATGAGTGTAACATTTTATTTAGGGTAAAAACCATGATATATCATTAACTATACCTATGTAAGGAATATAATCCAATGTTCCTAAGAATCCTGATGTGAAGTTAGTGAATGAGAGCTCATGGTTGTTGGATTAATATCCCTCAATTTCTGTTCTCCAACCTGTTTTTTGAGACAGATAAGGATGCATATGCATATGCCAAAATAATACATAGAGGATCTATCTTAGATGGAAAAAAATTCTTCAAGTAATTGATTCCTTCCTTTTTAGTGAATTCCTAATAAATAAATGATGCCTTATATCTTTCAATGTTGCCTAATGAGTTTATTTTTATTTTAAAGACCCATTTATATCCAATGGCTTTTACATTATTAGGCAACTCAACAAGTTCCTAAACTCCATTACTTTTTATAGAATTCATCGCTTCTTTAATAACATTGTACCATAATTTTAATTCTTTGCAACTTATGACCTATAAAAATGACTCAGGATCATTTTCAGTTTTAATATTATAGTCAAATTCTTGTAGATACACAATGTAATCATTAGAAATTGTTGTTCTCTTCGTTCTAATAGATCTTCGCAATATTATACCATCATATTTGTGTAACCCAATTTTGGCCCATTGGTTTTTAATTTGATTTTTACGGGGTTTAAAATATAAAATTAAAATATCAGAGATTTATTTCGATGAAAATATGATTTGTCAGCTTGCACGGAAACTAGAGACTACAATATGCTTTTGTCATTCTATCTTTATGTTCAAGATAATCCTTACCTTCAAGATAATGATAGTTGTGTGCTTTCGAATTTGATTCTAATTCGAACTTAAAAAAAGAGAATGAATTTGATTGAGACTTTACTTTTCGCAAGCGATGGAACTCTTGCACTATAAATACTGATCTCAGTGTATGCAGAAAAGGGGACGATTAGAGAGAAAAAAACCCTGGAGGCAGAGAAAACCCCAAGAGTAGGCCATTACCAGAAATCTATAAAAAATTAAAAAAGATATTTACAAAAAAAAAAAAAAAGAGAGATGGGGCACGGCTGAATCCTAGAATAGTCATCGCTGCCCCCTTCCCCTGCTCTTTCCTCTCTTTTTCCCCGGTCTTAGTCTCTCTACTATTAGACTAACTTTTCTGTTATCTTCAATCAGCCCAAACCACAACTCCTCCTTATCGGGAGGAAGCTAATAAAGTTCAGAGCCCACCTTTCTCTTGCCCTAGTCTCTAAACCAGACAAATTGCATCATGAACGACTCCTCTCATCAGTAGCAACAGAGCCATCATTCTCAGTCACGCTAACAGTAGAGCTTCATCACCATAATCGCAGCAGTAACGTTTTTTCCTTTTCTATAACCCAGTCACGGCGTGCACCTCTTTTAAACAGCACTGTCATTCGCCAACTCCACCTTGCAAACCTCTTATCCCCCTGGGATTAGAGGCCCCTTTTTTCTGCATGCTTTGTTACACCAACATGCAGCCATTACCTACCGACTGTCCTCCTTCAGCAACAGGAATGACCACTGCTACTCATCTTCTTTGTATTGGTTGTGATTTCCAGTAGCCAATGACTACAACCATAACATCATGTCACCTCTCTTCGGTCCAACACTTGGACAACCCCAACATCGCAAGGCAGTAACGATGGTGAAAGATCTTCCTCCTAGCAGAAGAAACAACATTTTCTTTTCCACGCCATTGCCAGTTATATTATCATCTTCTCAGCCGACGACTAGAAAGAAGAAATGAGACCGAAACAGGGAGGGGAAAGTATTGACCAACCCACGTACGAGCACCAGCTTTGCCTCTAGCTTCACTAACGTCTCCATGGCCAGCATCAGGTAAGTTCTTTGCCTCAATGAAATATCAATATTAGATTCATAACAACATACAAATGAGATTGGAGTATCTTTATTTTCAAGTCATTTATGAAATTTAGCATATTGTTTCTTCATGTATCCATTCTTTTTACAGAAAGAACACATGGATTCCTTCTTAAAGTTAATTTTTGGAGACATTTTACCTTTCACTTTATTATTGGCTTGAGTTTTGTCCGTCCTATGTTGCTAGTAGTGCACTTTCTCTCAGTTCCATTACTAACCTCCCTTTCTCTTGAACACAGATGGTCATGAATTCATTGATTGACTATTTATCTTTATGTGTGTTGTGATTTTAAAAGGTCTATATTGCTGTGGAAGGGTATTTAGGATATATTGCATAAGGAAGAATTTTTACATCTCTACCTCAAGATTCTTCAATCGAGTCACAATATCCTTCATCCTGCATGATGTGCTTGTGAACACCTCTCACAATGGTGATGCTTATGGATGAGAACTTCATGATTAGGGTGCTTGCAAGTGTGTTATTAGAAGTGACGAATTAATTATCAATTGCTTTTAACAAATCATGAATTTTCTCATGTTGGTCAACTAAATCATGTATACCAATGAAAATTCTAGTTTTTATCAACATTATATTAATAACTACATATGATTTGTCTTTTCTAATTGAATAATCTATGTACATCCACCCTAAATGAAGGAGAATTCTTTTCTTCCATACTTTATAGTTATCACCCTTTAGATCAAAACTATCACAATGAATATCAGAAAAATTAGCAAGTTATATAACAACAAAAATAAATTTAAAATACATGTTTAAGTCAAAATTAAGGGAAAAAAATTTCATGCTTTACCATTTTAATTTATACTGAAATTGAATCTAAACACATAAAAATCACTTATGGGCTAAGGTTTTAATTCAAACATATTCAAATATATTATATGATAAAATTATCAAATTATGTACTTAATTTATAATTTTATGGGTATATATTATGAGAATAATTTGATATTCTATCCAAAACCTTACAATAAAACTATCAAATTATGTAATTAATTTATAATTCCTGTGGGTATGTTATAAAAATAATTTGATATTCTATTCTAATAAATTATATAAATAAAATGAAAAATTCTCATGGGATAATATTTATTATATTTAGTATAATTAATTAAAATTAATACCTATAATTCTTTATGTGATCATAACATAGCATAATGTATAATTTTATTTTATTAAAGATGTTGTGGCTAATCTCTAATTATTTAAAATTATATAGATCACTAGATATTATATAAGTTAAGGCATAATTTTATATAACATATATAAAATAATATGCTACCTTTTTTAATTTATAAAAGAAGCACCAAATAAAACAAAAAATAAAGTCATCAAAATAAACCACACAAAAAAACCAAAGTGACAGCCATGCAAATTAAAATTACATAGCCCAAAGAAAAATAAAATAGATAGCCCAAATATCAAATGATTAGAAATCAGGTTTTTCTAATGATTTATAATCATACAAAAAATTAAAAAACAATTCATAAAATAAAAACCCCAAAATGTTTATTTTTAGAATAAATGTTTTTCAATTTATTCCTTTACTACTAGGCATGTTGATGACAACTATTTCTTTTGCTACTAGGCATCTTATTCATGGTAATTATTGAAACTCATTCCACCATGAAATAGATTTTCAAGCCATAAATAAAGTCAAGTTAATAATTAATTTAATTTGGGAACCAAGGCTATTCCTAAAATCTTTAGTGTAGATAAAATATTGTGGAACAAAAAAAATCAATTGACCACTAAAAAATTTCATGAAAAATATAATTAAATAGATTAATTAATTTCTTTAAGCACAAACATTCCTAGACTAATATATCAATATAGATGTCAAGGCAAATATCTTATTATCTTATTATTGTGGCTCTGATACCAACTATTAAACTTGATAGATCTAAACATATTTCTAAAACAATTTGCATTTAAATCTAATAAGATAGATGGTTCGCACTACGTCGCAAGCCAACCTTTTATTTTGGCATAAAAATATCAAAACAAGGCAAATATGTTTTTACAATAAAAAAATATAATATTCAGGTAATCAGGTCGAGTGAGTTTAATAAACTCTGTTCATATAATAACATCATTAGAAAATAAGATATCGATAACAAACAAAACAAAAAAAAAATAATGATTTAATACAAAAGATGAATGCTTGCCAATATTATGCAAATATATATTCATAATATCTCAAAAATATCTCAATGATCTTATTTGATAACAAAGTAAAAATTAAATGAGAATAGAATAATTTCATAAAAAGAAAATGAAAATAATATGAATATAAAAAAAAAGATAAAAAAAGTCAATTACTGTTAACTTTTTAAATCATGACCTGGGTTATAAGACCGAAAGCACTATATATAAAATATTATGATGGTTAAAATCACAAAAAAAAAACAACACAAAAAAATTCAAAATAAAAAAAATACAATAAAAATAATTAATGTTACAATTGCAATAAAAAATAAATTAAAAGGCAACAATAAATTTTAGATTTCAGAGTGAAATCAAAAAGAATAAAAACATTAACAAAAAAACAAAAAAAAAAGATAAAAAAAAAACAATACACTATAAACTTGAATAGAAATCTGAAACTAAAAATGAAACTTTCATAAAAGATTCAAGAAAAAATAAAAAATAAATCATAAGAACAAGCATCAAATCCTAAACATTAAAACATTATAAAAAAAATTGAATATACAAGATTCTTCAACGTGTTTTTTTACACTAAAAAAACTCCTAAATGTAAATTGAAAAACTTATACACGCATCTAATTAAACAATCCAATAAGCATTGTGTAAAGCAATAAATAAAAATTATTAACAATAAATAAAAATTAAATTGAGAAAACAAAGCAAAAAATGAAGATCAAGATATCTAACATCGCAATACGGGTAATTTACCTGGTTATATTTAATGAATTCCTCTATCAAAATAAATTTATAATAGAAAAACACATAAAAATGGTAATAGAAACCGACACATATATAAAATTTATTTAATAATAATTAAAAAAACAATGCAAGGTTGCACATATAAAATATCTTATAAAAAAATTATTATTAAAAAAAATTAATCTATATAAAATTAAGAAAAAATCACAAATGAATAATATCTACCTCTCTAAAAATTAAACACACCCAATATCATTTAAAAATAATCACAATCTAATTAAAATATAAACCAAAAATTTATTTGAAAAATATATACACAAATAATGCATTACTTTTTTTAAAAAAGCTAAAAATTAAAAAAAGAAATAAAAAAGGAACCAGGCCAGGCATTGTTGGGCCTAGTAAGCTAGGCCCAGCGCCTAACCCAAAAAGCAACGGCCCACTCGCGGGCCTCTATTTTTTCAAAAAGTTCAATAGGGCGTCATCCGCCCCAATTATTTCAAAAACAAAAGACGCATTACCTAAGTCAGTAGACGACGCGTTACTTAAGAAACTCAAAATCTAGACACTGTGGTAGCCAGAAAAATACGGTCCTTTGCTTTTTTCACCCAAAATTCTATTTTTGACCTAAAAAACTTAAAAAAACCTCTAGAGACTTTGTTAAACCAATCCATGGCCACCAAAAAGCCAACAAATCGCCCCAAAACCTGAAACAAAAATTTTTCTCGAGCTCAAATCTATTTTTTAGGTGTTTTCAAGGTAAAAAAAAAAAATACATAAATATAACCCCACATCATATGAAACCTTTTGACTTAAAAATCAACCGTTTTGGTAACTGGAATCTTCCCCAACAACAACTTTCTCTCTTTAAGTCGAAATCTGGCGACTCCCTCTCTGTTATCTTAATAGAAAAAGGACTGAAAAAAAAAGAAAAATAAAGTTAGGTATCAAAATATATTGTCTTCAAATTCAAGAAATTGGTCATCTAATATCTAAAAAAATATGGGGGATTAAAATGAATGTTCTAATAAAACTTTCAAACTATCCCCAATGTTACTCAAGATTTTCACTTAGTTCCTTAGCTTTTAATTTAACCCTCTTGCTTAAAAAATATATGTAATTGGATGCTAATTTGAGCTTAAAAGGATCAAATCATGCATAATAAAAGTTTGAGGACCAAAGTAAAAATTACTAAAAAATACACTGCTCCAATCCACAGTGTATTATGAAAGAGTGCACAATAATTCCAGTACAATAAAAGGCTAATGTTTTTTTAGTTATAGTTAATGTAGAAAAATAAATAAATCAAAATAAAATACTCACATATTTTTTTTAAGGTTTTGGTTCTTCTAAACTTTGACACATTTAAATTTAATAGTGTATTTTTATTGGTAAAAATTTATATTTCAATGTGTGAGTTTAGAAACCAAAAACCTATATTTATATAAAAAGAGTTCCATTAAAGTTTTATTAGTATAACTCCAATACCATAAATTTAAAAAATATTAATTTAAGAATTAATTTATTGAAACAAATATTAAAGTTAAATCCCATGTTAATACAAAAAACATAACTTTAACAAAAATATCTCTTGAGAGCCTCGATTCTACATCTCTATTCACCTGCAAACAGAATTACTGTCGACATCGTTTATTTCTGCGATACAAAACTGCTTTTTTTAAATAAAAAAAAATTGCTTCAAATAAATTATTTTTAATATTTTTTTTATTTTAATATACTACATCAAAAATAAATTAAAAATAATATTATTTTAATACATTTATAAATAAATAAACCTCTGCCGCAGTACCAAAAATGCCTCTTACGTGCGGCGGTAGAAACGAAGCCAAAGCATCTCAAATCCGCCATTTCGCTCCCCCAACTAGTTTTCCCTTTCTCATTTTCCCCCAGACCCCAATAAACTCCTCTCAGTCTCATAAAAATGCCAGGATTTGAGATATGGCCGAGAAATTCACAATCCCAAACTCCATCCTCAATAGATTTAACTCCCAGCTCTTCTAGCTCATCCACTTTCGGTGGCATATTTCTGGAGCCAACCGTTTATTCTTCTACTGTTAATTTTATTTCTCATAAATGCTCTTCAATCACCATTTCAAATCCCATTTCCTTTTATAAACACGCGAATTTCGGGGGCTTAAAGAGAGGAAGGAGGAGTAGAGGTATTAATGAAGTGGTGGTTAGTGGTGTTTTTCTGTCAGTGAGCTTGAGAAATGATGGGCTCCTGCAGGAATCTAAGGTGTGTTTGGTTCAAAACGAAGATAGCAAGAGCCTGGAGGAGGAGGATAAGGTGGCAGAGGGAGGTAATATTGTTTTGGAGAGTAAAGAGAACCGGAAGGTTAAGGCGCGAGGAGGTTTTGCTATGAATACCACTAAGCATCTGTGGGCTGGTGCCATTGCTGCCATGGTTTCAAGGTTTGTGCTTCTTGTCTCTCTCTTTCTAATTTTCTTGACCTTTTCATTCAATGCCAATTATGGGCTTTTATTATTATTATTTTTTTTTTGTTAACTTACATGTTGAATATCGTTATCTCGATTGCAAAATCCGTGTTATAGCTGCGATGCTGCACCAAATTTTATTTTTCCGGGGTGGTACTATGCATTGTTATTTTTTCTTACTTTGATAAATGCCGTTGAAAATTTACTGTAGTGATGTTATTGTATCAGAACTTGTGTGGCTCCGCTTGAGCGATTAAAACTGGAATATATAGTTCGCGGTGAGCAAAAGAATATTGTTGAGCTAATCAAGACAATTGCTACTACTCAAGGCTTGAAGGGTTTTTGGAAAGGGAATCTTGTTAACATTCTTCGCACTGCTCCATTTAAAGCGGTCAATTTTTGTGCTTATGACACATATCGGAAGCAACTGCTTAGATTCTCAGGAAATGAGGAAACAACGAATTTCGAAAGGTTCATTGCTGGTGCTGGTGCTGGCATTACTGCGACAATTCTCTGTTTACCACTTGACACGGTATGTGGAAACTTGAGATTCTCTTCCTTTCTTCTGCTGGCACGGGGCTTACTCTTCATTGTAGAAGTACTAACATAGCACACTGATTATGCAAAGCTAGGATCAAGTGGCCCAAGTTGATTGCATATAGCCATTTATTTTCACCTGCTGAATGATTTTGGTTTTCAGACTGGTACGAGAGCGCAGTAATCTTGCTCCCATAATTTCTTCTATATTCCTGGCATTAAGCTTATATTAGAGAAGATTTATATCAAAATATCCATGGGAAAGGAAACAGTTTGAGACTGTAGATGAAACAACCAACCAAGTTGGGCACCTTTTGCCCCTTTTCTGAACACTTGTTTGCTGGGAATATAAGATACGTCCTTGCAATGTCTTGCCAAATTTACTTTACATAACTTGATAAATTTACTTTATATGACTCGATGGCGTGTCTCAGTAATGTGATATTTATGATAAGAAATCAAAATGACCTGTTTCATATTCTGTATGCCAAAGAAAACATAACTCTTGAGTGTTTTATTGGGTGTGGAAAGTTATTGATAAACAATCATGTGGACAATCACCCTAAGCTTTGGGTGGAACTTGGAATGCAATATATACCATTTATAGCGATACAATGTGTTAATTGTAGTTTTTCTGCTATCTAGTTACACTACCATGTAAAATATTTAGCTTATAATTGTAAAAATTAACCTCTTCCGCTCTGCTCCTGATAGAAATAGCTAAATATTTTACATTTCAGGATTTCATTGTTATGAAGGTGCACCTGGGGGCCCGCAGCCACCTATGGATTCTAACGTGCTTTTTAATTACTTTATCTTCTAGATCCGGACCAAGATAGTTGCACCTGGTGGAGAAGCTTTGGGTGGTGTAATTGGTGCTTTTCGCCACATGATACAAACTGAAGGTTTCTTTTCACTTTATAAGGGCTTAGTACCTTCTATCTTAAGTGTGGCACCATCAGGGGCAGTTTTCTATGGTGTGTATGACATACTGAAATCAGCTTATCTTCATTCACCGGAAGGTCAGAAGAGACTTCAGTATATGAGCCATCACGGGCAGGAATTAAATGCCTTGGACCAACTGGAGTTGGGACCAATCAGGACATTAGTGTATGGGGCAATTGCTGGTGCTTGTGCAGAATTTTCTACATACCCATTTGAAGTTGTGAGGAGACGGCTTCAATTGCAAGTCCGGTCTACCAAGATGAGTGCATTGGTGACCTGTGTCAAGATAGTTGAGCAAGGAGGAATTCCAGCTCTTTATGCTGGATTGTTTCCCAGCTTGCTGCAGGTATAAAGTTGAAAGCTCTGTATACAACGGACTTCCTTATGAGCTGTTATGCCAGAGCTTTATGCTATTTATATGCATATTGCTTGGTTATTATTATAAGACATGCAGAATTTGATGATATTTAACTTTGGAAATAATTGTATTCTTGACTTAAACAAAACCATACAGATAGCCGGGATAGAAGTTCTGCTTATGTTAACTTCATATGATGTTAGGTTTAACAAAACAATGATCTAGAGTCTCATCGATTACAAAACATTAGCACCATAACATAATTGAAAGGAGAAGACGGATCCATGGATCTAGCACCTAACTAGTCTGGGTTGTGGTTAGTTGAGCTTATGGGAGTTTGGAACTGAAATCCACATGGTTGTACCTTTGGGGCAAAACCTCTTACATTCCACTCTATAACTGAAATCCAGATGTTCTGGAACTTGTCATGCTTATCTTTTATTAAAACAAGCTATTACTTTTATTGCAATGCTGCTTACAGAGTTTGCACGGTCCTTCCAAAATTTTGACAGTATTGTTCTTTTCCAATATGTTTCATCTTCAGGTACTTCCTTCAGCTGCAATTAGTTACTTCGTCTATGAGTTTATGAAGATTGTTCTCAAAGTGGAATGACAGAGGAAATATGATCTATTAGAGAAAACTTGTAGGTGGTATGTATACTAGTGACTCAAGATGAGCACTGGATATAAATCAGAATGGTAAGACCAGTCATTTACACAACAAGTACCATTGATTTAACAACATATTCTTGTTATGCAAAAAGAGGAACCGCAAAATTTTCAATATCTATAATCTTCTTTGCTTGATTTGATTACTATTCTATCTCTTGGCCACTATCCAAATTTTAGGCTTTTCTGCTTTAAAAAACTTGATTTTGGTGAAATATACTTCAGATCTGAACGTCATTGGCAAAAATTCCTTGTTGTTTAGTGGTTTAGGCATGCATAATGTGATGGGGCATTTAAAGTAGATCCTACATGATTTTACTGCTGTCCTTATGCTTAACTACAGCTCTAAGGGAAACGAATTACATGAACAAACTGAAAGAACAAAGTTTCCTTCTGATATTGGTGATTTATCGTACGTGTTTCTATTTTGGTCACAGCTCATGTACTTATTTTGATCATCGTGATTTGGTATCCTTTCCCAGATGGTTGGGAAAACGTATTGAAAAGGCCATCATGCATGCCTATGGACTATAATTTTTAAGCACGAGAGTTTGTTTTGCAAGTAGTTTCCATCTGATTCCATTTACATGCATGTCTATCTTATTTAGCTACCTGAATACAAATTCAATCAATTCTGTATGGATTAAAGACCAATAAGAGGACTTTTCACAAGGGATGCTAGTTTTTCTTCGCTCATAGAAGTGCTCTTTAAGAACTTTCTTGATGTTTACCTTTCAATTTTCTATTTAGCGAGGGCTGGTGGTGGGAAATCGATATCAAAAGATGCGGAAGACTGGCTTCCTAAAAAAAGATTGTTTTGACCAGGCAGTTATGAATCTCATCTCCATCCCGATATGATATGAACAGTGTTTCAAGCTTAGCCCATTCTTTCGAGTAACATTTTGATGATGATTACTTCATCGTAGATTTTTTTATTTCGATTACACTTGGATACTTTTGTTGAGGTAATCCATAGTGAAGTTCCGCCAAATTTGAAATTGCACATACTGCTGCTTTCAAGTTCCGCCAAAATGTTTTTGAATTTTTTTTTGTTTCAAATTAGTTTTTTCTTATAATCTTAATTTGTTTATTTGTTTTGATGTGCTATGTTAAAAATAATATTTTTTTTAAAAAAATATTATTTTAATATATTTATAAGTTAGAAGTATTTGAGAAATAATCACTACTATCATCTAAAATAATACCTAACTATTGGATGACTCTTTTATATACATGTATATATTATATATTTTGATATATTTACAAGGAAAAAAATATTTTAAAAAATAAATAAAATATAAATAATGTGGAGTTATGATGCACTAGGAATGTTCTAATGGGTCATGCGTGAGTGAATATGTCTAATAATTAATTATTTGGTTAAATGTAACACTGATTTTATTTATGTAAAATATATTTATTACTAATAATTTTTTTATTTTTAATACTTATTTATATTTAATTAATTTATTTATAATAAAGATAAAATTCATGAGATAAAAATGATATGTAAAGTAAATTATAAAATTGTTATAATTATAAGATTTCTATTACAATAAAATATTATTCATAATTGTTCTTAATCAATATTTTATTAAAATTGAATATTAATTAAAAAAGTTGAGATTGATAAATATTATATATTTTTTTTTATAAAAAAAAAAAGAGTTAATGTGATAATCTAGATATGATGAATAGCTGGGATTGAGATTAATATTATGTACTCTGAATTTGAGAAATACCATGTTTCCTACCATATACGTTTTCTGCCTTCACTTGAGTGACCTTTCAGTTGTGATTTGCTTGTAGCCTTGAATGTCTTGATGGTCAATGCGACAATAGTACCTAAGCTGTTTCTTGCCATAATAGTATTTCTTTGCTTGGATTCCATTCTTACACGTCCGTTTCTTGCCATTTGCTCTTTGTTTTTTTCTTTTTGGATTGCAGAAGGGAAGACATCTAAGACAAGCAATGCCTCGTTGCACTTTAACAGTGACAGAGAGCGAAAAAATTAAGAGGGTAATTGCGCACTTATTTGGCTCCAAAGGCCACTAGGAGAATTGTGAAACAAGAATAAACCTTTCAGTTTTCGCATGACCATGATTGGCAAGCCAATCAGCACATTTGTTGCCTATGTACAGGAGTGAAGAACATGCACCACCCACCGTTTGTTAATCAGTGCTCGAATTTGATGGAAGATAGGGCAGTTAATATTTACCTTATTCCTTTCCCCTTTTTTTTTAATTAATGTGAATATCTGATCAGTTTATATACATTTTAACTAACTCTACGATTAAAAGTTAATGATATATAAGTTTTTGATAATTTTAAAAAAGTTCAAACTCATAATTATTAAAAAACAAATCTAAAATATAACCAATTATACTAATTCTCAGTTTCTTCGTGATCAAGTCAAACAATGACTTTGATTCCACCTCGAGGCTCTAACTTAAGAGATGATCACGATACCCCATTGGCCATGCAATTTAAAGTCTCCGTTTGACTGCCCACAACTCTGCACAAACACCGTTCGCTCTGTTTTATGACAGGCGCACCTTCCTAATCTTTTCATGACATGAGATTTTATGGAGATACATAGTGGAATTTTAACAATGAGTTAATGTTGTAAAGCTCACTACATGGGGTTTCTCCTTGTACACTTTATTGGTTCACATGTTTGTATTTGTCCTCGTGCAGACCTCGCAACATAGCTGGGAAGGGTCTTCTTGGTACTGCAAGATCAAGCTAGTTTGTATCTGTATATTGTTCGTCTGCCTCTATTGTATTACATGCTGAACCTTTTCCGTTTGGCGTTCCATTTTAGTTTTAAGGAAACAGCTGGCACCTCCGATTACTATATTGCCTATCAAGTGACATGGTCATGGTGCATCAAAATCACACCTAGAGATGCAGAGTGTTCCGTGGGCACCTGGTGCGTGCCTGTGGTGTGGTGGCTACCACACCTACAATGAAAAGTACCAATGGTTGGACCATTAGAGATGTGGATAGCAGTATAATGAAGTTTATGCGGTGTGTACGTAGCATGATTGAAAATTAAACCATTCAACCAAGCTGCCTATTTTGGCACCTTTATGACGCAGTTCAAGCTTTTGTTTCTTGATCTGAACTTCATTGGGATGTTACTTCTGTTATTCCTGCACTGCATTCCGATGAAATGAGAAGACATGAGAGCAAATTAATATTATACGTATTTAAGCATCATGCATTAAATATATGGCGGGGGGCAAGATTTCGTATTTGCAAGATTGTTAGGGCGCGATTGTTGGTGTTCAATGACAGATTTTGTAGGAAATTTGTCATTCTGACAAGCCTGCATTGATGTTTATCCCAGTAACCCCTCTTTTCTTTTATTTTTTTCTTTTTTGGTCATTAGGATGTGGACGTGCCTGCTCTTTAGAATCTTCAGGTGGCGTACCACTCCGATGGTGGCATTGGGGACGGTACGGACTTCTTCCAATATTTATTCAAGTAGGGATATATGCATATATCTACGCGTGTGTTGATGCTTTGCTTTGAATTATCGCTTGTTATCCTGTTCAGTTCCCTATTGAGAAGAAAGGCACGCGGATTGAAAGATCGCTTTATTGTCTTGCTCGGGCAATTGAAAGCTTCTTTAACTACATGGTCGATGCAGGACATTTGCCGCAGTCCAATAATTTGAAGAGACCTGATGTGGTAGTTTTTTCAGCATCTTGACAGCTATAACAATGTATTGCTCTGAGCAGGAGAGGGAAGTGTTCCGGTCCTCCTGGTGAAGCACCATCTCGCGACGAGGATGGATTGAAAGCAAGATGATTGACCTTGCGGTCTAATTTGATTTATTCACATTTGAGTATGTACTTAAACAGAGTTATATATGTTTAGATTCATAAATTGCTCGGATTGGAGTAATTGTTTCCCAGTGATACGCACCCATATTTGTTAACTGAGCGATCCAGGCAACTGTAGACTTGTTTCCAAAACTGATGGTTGCATCTGAATACTGCGGCATACAAATCAGGACATTCAAGACATTTGGTGCGATAACAATGGAGGACAGAAATTCATGTCTAGGATTCACTTCGAAACAAATAGATTATGATAATACACACACAAGAAACATTGAGGCAAATGCAATATTTTCTTTCCACAAATCTTCATAACCCAAAATGACAGTATCTAAAGAAAACCCCAAAACCCTCAATCCCCCCAAAACAAGAACCCTAATCTGAAGAAACAACAAACATCTCAAACCTCATCTTCATGAAGAAGCATATTGGGTATCCCTTTAGTAACCGGAAACTTTCTTCCTGTCTCAGGACAAGTCAAAGCCCCCTCTTCGAGGTGAAGCTCCAAAAGAGCGTGGTGAACCTTCCTTAAGAATTCCTCAGACTCAAGCATCGATGAATCGGCCTCCTCGGGAAGCTCAGCGTAGCCCAAGGTTCGTGCGCCGTCGACAAGGGCTTTCCACTCGAGCTTAGGGAACAAGTTTTTGACGAAATCGGGATTGAAGTCCACTTGCTTTTCGAGCACTTGCTCTACCTCGATTCGTAAAGGGAAGCCGTTGGAAACTCCCTTGATATTGGAGGATAGCATGTTGTGAGTAAATAGCCTCATGTCCGATCCCTCCCTGTCTCTCAAGCCTCAACAGTAGCTGCAAGCAGGGCAAATGGGTTTTTAGAGTGTTGCAGAGGAGGAAGGCAGGGAAGGAGAATTGTTTTCAGAAGGACGACCACGGCCTCGCTTAGCTGAGGACTAGCTAGGGTAATTCAGGTGGTGCAAGAGCTAAACCCTAAGCCTGGTATATGCTGATTCTGGGCCTTCTTAAAAGTAGGCCTGTTCTGTTTGCATACTTGAGCTTTTTAATTCAGTATCCAAAGACAATAAAAAAATGGTATTTCACAATTTATTAACAATTAACAAACAAAACTAAAATAACTATGTAGAGGTCCCTTTTCTACTGTTCAGAATCACTCATTCACAAAAACTGTCCATTTACTAGACATTTTTTTCCTGATTTTTCCATTTTGATTCTTTTTTTTCTATCTACAATTCGATAACTTATTATTTTTTTAATTTAATCTAGCCAAATTAATTTTTTTTTTATGTTTTTATGCACTTAAACATGTTCTGGTTTCTTTCTCTCTAATTTATCTAATATTTTGTTAAATGTTTCAATATTTAATTAACTATGAATTTTATAAAATTGAGTTTTGCTTTTATTTAAAAAAATAAATTGAGAGGTAAAGGAAAAAAAATGACATTAAGGAAGAAACAATGGACTTTTTCATAAAAAGCATGCAAAAGTTTCGTCTGATTCCTCGAGTTGTTGTTTTTTTATATTTGATCCCCTTATATTTTGTTGTTATGTTTTGATCTTAAATTTTATGTTTGTCATATTTTAGTCCTTGGAAGTTGAGATTTCACTCGAAAAGCTTGAAGATAGAGAAAGTTGTCGGGTGCCTTGATTTTGGTTACCAATAACATCAAATTTGGAGTGCATGGATTCGACTTTAAGAGATAAATTCAATGGAGATGGTTTTAACCTTTAATAATGTTAGAAAAGAATAGTTTGAGCCTTAAAATCTTTTATTTAAATTTAATTTGATTTTTAGTTTTTAAATTGATTAAAATATGTTTTGTTGATGGAAATAAAGTTTAGAGGTCTATAAGATTTTTTCCATGTTTTGGAGTGAAAATTGGCTTGAGATCCAAAAACTTGGATCTTTATTTTTTGAGCACTAGACATAAATTTGATGCTTACACACGAATGATGTGTCATTCAAAATCTATACAATAAAAACTCACCTAAATCACAAATTAAAGCCCAACAATGCATGGCCATCCTTTCAAGCCGAAAAGTGCCTCAATTTGATTCTCTAGCCCCTTATTTTTTTTCTAGTTTTTTATATTTTAAAATAAAATACAATTTAAATAATTAATTTCAATGATATTTGAATTATTCCATGTTTTTTAAATGGTATTTGAGCTTTTTATTGCAATATTTGTTTTATGACTACATAAGAAACTATATATATATATATATATTAATTGATTTAAGTTTTTTTTTTCCAATTATCCATGTTGTTAATTAGTAAAGAAATCATTGTTCCATCAAAATAAATAAAAAAAACATAAATAAAAAATACATTTCGATAAGAGAAATACAATTTTCCTCAAAATCTAAATTATTGGATTTTTTATGAACATTTATTTTAATTATAAAAAAATTAAAAAATATGTTCCTTTTAAATTTTAAATAGGTGAGCTGTATTTGAATAATACGTCTACAAGAAAAAAAAAATCATATGAACTCAACAACTAGAATTTGCATCTAAGATAAAGAACACTACAAAAAAATTGAAAATTCTAGTGGAATATTTCATCATCATATAAGAAATATTTCATCAATATTGAAAATTATCGACAAAAAAAACATCAAAATACTACCATAAAAAACTAACTAGTTAGATTTTTATTCCATCAGCAATTTCAAATACCAACATAATAATGGTCAAAAATATTCATGCCTAAAAGTCATTGTTTCCCCCATGCCTATGGTATCTTCAACAAAAATCTCCACGATAAAAACTCCATGTCTCCATTACATCTTTCTTGTCTCTATACACCTTTCCATGTATTTTTTTTTATTGGTTCCCAAGAGTCATGCATGCACACAAAAGTTTAACTTCAATTTTGTCCATCTTCAATCGCAAATCTGTATGTACATGTATACCTGCATATACAGGCATTGTTTCCTCACATTAGTCTTGCAGTGGGGTCCAGCCTATCTAAAGAAGGCGTTGGCATGATTTGAAGGAGTTGAAATTGGTTATTTTCGTGGGCTAATTAACCAAGTCAAGTAAATTTTCTTGCAATTTCTTTTAGCTTTCCTAGTCGTGATTAGGTGACCCGCGAGAATTGCTCTGCACAAGTTACTCTTGCAACGGGTAATACCAGTCCCCACCTTCCTGGAAAACAATTTGGTCTTGCGCTCATATATAGATTGCTCTCGTCTGCTATATATCTACAAAGATTCAAAATAGATCAGGGAAGAGAAATAATGGTTACAATGTGTAAAAAACATGTGCCCTGATCCAGGCATGGTGTCTTTTGTGCGAGAAATTGGCTTGTAATTAGTAGATCGCCAAGGAGTTTGAGTTAGAAGTGTTTGGTTGTAAACCCATCGAAGCAAGAAAATCAGTTTGTTTAGCATACTATCAGAAGGAAAGAAAAAAGAGCGTCTGACATCACACATCCTTCTGTTCAAATTATATGGTCCACCAGACAGGGAGACTTGGTTGAAGGTCCAAAATCCAAAATTTCGTGTTTAAGAGTAGATGACAGTTTACTAACTAAGTAAGGTGGAAAATGGGGTTAAAAGGTTACGAGTATGGAAAAGGACAATGTTTGTCTAATGGGAAAATGGTCAGTCTCAGCAGTTGGCAATCGATATTGACAAATTAAATATGAGTTTAGGTTTGAAAGGAGCTAGCTTCTGAAAATCACGTTCACTCATTCACAAAAGCTGTCCATTTACTAGACATTTTTTGCCTGATTTTTCCATTTTGATTTTTTTTAGTATCTCTACAATTCGATAACTTAATTTTTTTCTTAATTTCATCAAAAACATGTTATTTTTTTTTTTGTTAAAGAAAAGATATTGAACAGCTATTGTAATATGCATCTCTTCCTATTGTATTTACTGTTTCCTATTGTATTTGTTGAGATTGAATCATTCACAGTTATTGTGATTGACCTTCTTAGAATAGATTATTTATTTTTCTAGAATAGATTCTGCATTCTGTATAAATCATGTATATTACAGTCAAGGTTGTCAATTCCGTTCCATTTCGCCCGGAATGGCCGAAATATTCCATACCAATTCAAAAAACGAAACAAAACGAAACAATTTTCATCTCATTTTAAATCTCAGTCCGTTCCGGA
>Ga0325410_1003045_pt1 | contig 18826 bp, 9 predicted proteins | sample PopdelMetagenome_16_FD_206182 | JGI IMG/M metagenome (GOLD analysis project Ga0325410, IMG submission 206182) | Populus deltoides microbial communities from Bellville, Georgia, United States - Xylem-PdIQD-R3 | ecosystem: Host-associated > Plants > Phyllosphere > Stem > Wood/Secondary xylem... | reverse complement strand
TTAAGACAATCTTTCCACTAATAACATAGAAGCCAAAATAATCAATTACTCAACTTCTTATATTATCACTAAACTTCCTCTTCTAACAATTCTTTCATTTAGGATACTTCTCATGACAAGTTACATATCAGGGACGAATAAGCCTGGTAACATAACAAATATAAAACAATAAATATTTTATCTTCCCTTGGTTTAACTAATTAAATATTTTTAAAAATATTACAGGAAAATGATGTTGCAAAATAAAAAAAAGATGCTAGATCCAAATAAGGCTAGACAACCTAATTAAACCTTTACTAGTGTAATTGAGGCTATAAGGGGAGGAATAAGAGAAAAAGGAAGAAACAAGAAGAAAGGGGAAGAAGGCCTAACCAAGGCCTAGAGAGGAAGGAAGAAAGGAAAAGAAATTCAAGGGCCAATCAAAACCTCCTTGAAGGAAGCCTAACCAGACCCTCCTAAAAAAAGGGCTAACTGAACCCTCTCATAGCAAGCCTAACCGAACTCTCTCTTCTTCTCTCATTCTTTCTCACTCATCAAGCCACAAACATCTATGTGGCTACCTTGCCAAGCACACAATATAATTAAAAATAAATTCTTAACCTATCATTTTTATTAGTATGACGTGCTTATAAAAGCCATCTTTTCACACAAATAGCAATCTCCCTTACATTGTCTCCTTAAAAAATACATACTCTCTCGCCAATAACTATCTTCCCCAAGCATGCACCACTATATAAAGTTTCCATCTTTGCTTGAAATGACCACCCTTTACACCAATGGCTATCCCTCAATTGGCTTCTATACCAAATCTCCTTACACTAATGGCTATCCCTTACTTGGCTTTTAAACCAAATCTCCTAGCCTAGCCATTCTATCTCACAAATAACTATCTCAAAGGACAACCTTTCCACCAATGACATAGAAAACACAACAATCAATAACTCAACTTTCTAGAAGAAAAAAAATACTATTTATCATTTTCCCTCCACTACGTAAGTTTATAAGGCCTATAGATCTATAAATACCACAGGTCATTAGGTAAAAGAGGAAGAGACAACTGATACATGCTCACACAATATCATACAAGACCATAATTGCTATATATATATATATTTTTTTTTTCTTTTTGCTCATTCACTATTCATCTCATACGAATATTATTTACATCTTACAAACACCATTCACTTCTTGTATACACTATTCACCTACTACAAATATTATTCACCTCTTATAAGTGGAAGTGTTGTTAATGTATGTAGCTTAGGCATCCTAATAGTTCAATAGACATAACTTGGTTAAATACGATGGTCTTACAGATCATAAAGAGCACATATAGAATGTGAAAAGAATCTTAAAGCTTATAATGCAAAAGAGTAGAGTCATGAGCAAAGCCCCCTATAATATTATGATAACATTCCATGGATAACTTAAGTTAGTCAAGCTAGAACTTAGTATTTAGAAAACCTAATTCACCTCTTCACTTATGTGTCTTGGGCTTTTATGTAGGTAATATTTCTAGCTCTAATTGTCATGAAAAAAAGTGATGTCATGAGCAAAGTCCCCCTATAACATTATGTTTTTATTTAGATTCTTAGTTTTATTTTTGATGCACCAATGAAAAAGAAATTTCTAGATTTTTTTAGAAAAAAAGAACTTAGACCTTTAGAGCTTTTTGTTAAAAGAACTAAGGTAATCAAAATTCCCATTCACGCTAGATGAACTTTTTTTTTATGCATTTCATTATCGATCATACATTATTTTATGATCCATTTTGATAATACCATGATAATCAAGGATACTAATATAAATATGTCACTATGAGTTGTTAAGAGAGTGAAATGATCTAAGTCATAACATAATGATAACGAAGGAAACACCACTACAAATGGCATTAAATTTATTTTCCACTTTTTAACCAAGCTCACATTAGATAAGTAATTAAAAGGAAAATTACCTAATCTAAGCAATAATATTGATAGGTACCATATTATTTAATACCAAGGAAATGAAGAGAATATTAAATACATCATGAAAAGACTAATTCCATTTCTATCTCACCTTTTTGAATTGAATAAAAGATTAAACATAATATAGGCTAACATACTTGAAAGCATGAAATTTCATTGGTCATTAGTACCCAATTAAGACATCATGCCCACTATAAGTATAATGATGAATCCAAATGATAGCAATAGAAAGTATTATCTTGATAAGAAATTGAGCCCACTATTAGACCAAATATAAGATTTATAACCATGTTACTCACTTTGACAAAGTATCACTCTTTATTCAAGTCTAATAATAAAGTATCACTCTTTATTGAAGTCTAATAATAATTTATGAGTTGTTCTGTACGAATATGACATCTACCAAACATTTACTAGTAGTCTAAAGGTATTGATTGATATTAGTTTTGATGAATCAAACCAGTAAATGGTTGCTAATTAAAGTTTTGAATTTGTGTTGATGAAACTTCATTATTATTTATGTAACTCAAGGATCTCTAATATGTTTTGAAAATTTTCAAAATTGAAAATCACATTTATGTGACTTTTGCTTCAAGATTAGTCTTAAGGGTTATATTTATTATAAATCAAGTCTTTTTAAGAGCTAATATAACACTTGACAACTTATCCCCAAATTAGCTTAAAGCATTTTGTTTTCACACTTAAAAAGCCTAAGACCTTGGTAAACTAGATGACCAGACCATACCTAAATTCAAAGACTTATGGTTAAACAAATGTTATAAGGTAAATAAGTTAATCACACTACACAAAAATTGTAAAGATAAATGGTAAAGCAAACAACCATGCCAAACACACAACATTAGACAATTGGCAAATAAAATTACCCTTTTCTTTACCATGTGACCAAACCCTTGTAATCTTATATGATCTAAAAAATCTCTTTCTCTCATATGAAAAAGTGTGTGAGAGATGTACCTAGTTTGTTCTTACATAAAAAATTGAATTTCCTTTTCCTCAAGATGAAATTCGAATTTATAATACCTTTATCATCTCTTTGCCATATAGGACAAACAAGATAATCTTTTTCAACACTCCATACCACTACCTTTACTCTAGCTTGACATATTTTACATTATCCAGACTGATCCATCTACTATATCGAAGCTTCTAGAATTCAATTTTTTTGGCGTATTATCTCTTTCTTCTAGTTGGCTAGTTAGCCAATTTTTTTTTTTAATAAATTAGTGTTTCCTTTAACCTTTACATTTGAATGCAATCATTGAGAAATTATTATTAACTTTGAACATACTCTTTGATTATTCTTCTTTTCATACTAATTGCACCATGCACTTTACCTAAAAGAGTTAGATTAATTTCTTACAAAAGACTTGAGATTTTAATATTGTAATATATTCTTATTAGTGAGTGTTGTTTTTAATTGTGAGTGAAAAATCTTGTTAAAGTATAAGTGGCATTATAACCACTTGGATTTTTTACTTTAATTTTTTTGGTGTATGAGCTTGTTTTTTTTAATCATAATCTTGTGAAAAAACCGTGAAGGTTTCAATCCTGAGCCTATAAAATAGATCATTTAGGTTTCAATCTTGAGCCTATGAAAATGATTGGTTATGTTTCAATTTGGAGCTTGTGAAAAACAATCATATGAGTGAAATTTTGAATATTAAACCTTGAAAAAAGAATCAATTATAAAAGTTGAGGTCTCACATGTGAAGAAGATTGTGAGTGATAGTCAAAGTCCAAGCTTTATGCTAAGGGAGCAAAGTAGGTGGTTAGTGTTGAACCACTATAAAACTTGTGAGTAATCTCTTTACCCTAACTTCAATTAGTTCAATGAAAAAGGGACGTGATAAGTTTCTCTCCTCTAACAATCAAGGCAAAATTGATTTAATTAGTGAAACAACTAATATTTTATAAGCAAATGAAAACAATAAGATAATAGATGATTCTTTTCAATATTTTTTTATAATGCATTTCATAATGAGTTTAAGTAGTTTTATTTGAAAAATGTTGCTCTTACAAATATGAATTTTTTATTTTAAATAGAAATTTAATTGTTGAAAAAAAGAAAATTAATTGATGGTTTTAAAGGTAAAAGAATTTGAAGAAACTAAAATAGAAAGTTTTCTTAAAATTGAGAATGTTTCCCCTACTTGTGATGTTTTGAGAAATGATTTAGAGAATATTCAGGGTTTGTCAATTGATCTTTCCAAAAGTGGTAAAAGAAATAAAAAGCTTTGTTGAGATGTTTGAAAAACTAAAATTTTTAAAAGTTGTTTATTCCAATTGCAAATCTTTCAAAAGGTGTAAACGATCCAAAAAATCTTTTGTAAGAGCAACATGTTCCATCAAACCTCATAACACTCACAATTTATCAAGAAAAAAGAATCAAATTGCTAACCCGTCTTCTTATAATAAAAATGATTCTATTGTTTGTGATTATTGTAATTTTGATGGTTATATTTCACACGTGTTTTATCCGGAGAAATTCATATTATTATGTTAAAATGATATGATTTTTAAAAGAACTACCTTTTTATTTATTATATGAAAACTAAGCAACATGACCCAAGACATATTGGGGACCAAAAACAAAAAGTGCTTATCATGTTATAGGTATGCTTCAATATAAAACAACTTCAATTAATTGATGATTGGATTAAAAGTTAGATTTGGAAACAAACTCAAACTTCAAGCTTATTAAGATAGCACAAATAGAGAAAGATAATCAATGAAGTTCATTTTGGATGAATTCTAAATTAAGGATTACACACACACACATATGTATAATTATCCTTATTTTTCATATGCTTAATTTCTTATTATGTTCTAGCCTCTCTTGATATCCTAATTTCTATAAAATGAGAAAATAAACTCAAGATGTCATTATGATTAACATTTCTAAATGTGTTCAAACTATATCTTCCATAGTGAAACATACCAATAATGTTGTTTTCATCTCTCATCGTTAACCTAACATTAGTGAGGAGAACTTGAAAGACAAGTATTGGATACTCATAATGCAAGAGGAACTCAATCAATTTGAGACAAGCAAAGTTTGGGAACCATTCTTTAGGCCCAAAGGTCACATGGTTTTTGGAACAAAGTGGGTCTTTCTAAATGAACTTGATGAGTCTAGATATATAGTTTGTAACAAGGCATGATTGATGACCAAAGGTTACAACCAATAAGGAGGAATATATTTTAATGAGACTATGCATAATTTTCTAGATTAGAGTCCAAATAAATGAAACTGACATTTTCTTATTTAAGAAAAAATTAAAGCCTTTTCAAATGGATGTTAATAATGATTTTTTAAATGGTTTTATCATTAAAGGAGTTTATGTTAAGAAAGCCCCAGGTTTTTAAACTAAAAAAGGCTTTATACAATTTTAAGCAAGATCCTAAGATCTAGTCTGAAAGACCTAACACTTTCTTAATTTCAAAAGGTTTTTACATGAGCAAAATTTTCTTTACTATATTTATTAAACATGAAGTTAGTTATTTAATCATTATGATAATGACATATTCTTCAAAGCTACTATAAGATTTTATGGAAGGAATTTGAGTATTGTAAGTATAGGGAATTTGATATAAGTATGATGGGTAAGTTGATATTTTTCCTCGAGCTTTATATTTAACACATAAAAGTTTTGTTAACCAATTAAAGTATAGTAAAGAGCCCCTCAAAAAGTTTGGATTGGAATAACTTCGAACAAGTCCAACGATAAGGAGCATCGCTATTAAGCATGACCATGATGAAAATGGTAAGGGGGTAGAGGTTAAAAGACATTGAGGTATGATTATAAGCTTATTATAGTTAATTATTAGTTGTTCTAATATTATGTTCTGTGTATGTCTATATTCTATATTACAAATTATTCTTAAACAATCACTTTTTAGTGTCAACTCCTAAATTGGGTCTTAGGTATCCTTGAATAACAAGCATGAGCATTATAAGCTATTTAGACTCTTAACTTTTCCAGTTGCATTATTGATCAAAAAAGCACTATCGATATATGCCAATTTCAAGGAAACGCATTATAATTATGTTCTAGTAGAAAAGCAAACTTTAACTATAAAGCTTAATAAATTACTATAGGATTATATTGTACCTAATTATTATGGATGAAAAAAACATCGAAGGGCTTTGGTATCTAATTAAATCATATTTCAATAAATTGTTACAATTTTAATGCTACAAACTTGATCGAGAACCCTATCCAATTCTAGGACTAAATATATAGAAATTAGGCATCACTTCATTGGTGATCATATGCATAAAGGTAATATTTATCTTCAATCACGAACATATAAGTGGTTGATATCTTAACCAAATCCTTGAGTGAAGAACAATTTTATGCATAACTTGAGTTAGAAATGGGTAACCCTATTTGAACTTAAACCTATTATATTATTTTTATTTACTTTTTCTTGATCTTTTTTGTCTAGCTTTCAATATTCAATATGTTTACATTTGTTATTTATATGTATCATATATTATATCTTGTATAATTTTATTATAATGATTAACGTAAAAGAACTAGGAATAGTTTTGGTGAATTGTGCTAAATTTTGACATTGAAATAATTGAAACTAAATGGGAACAACTGCAATCATCAAGTATACCAGATGGCTAAACTAGATATAACATTAGAAATTCCAATTTTAGATAAAAATAGAGGTTAGGTATACAAGATAACTCCTTAGACAAACAAAGAAACAAGGTATAAAACCAAATAACCTCTCTTGATTTTTCTACTGAGTTGGCAAGTCATTTTATCCTCGTTTTTGATACTTCTATTTCCTTTACTTATTCCTTCCATTTCTAACCAAAACTTGTATAAACTAAGTTCCCTTTCTCTAGCCAAACAACTCTCTCATTTATTACTTGTATTTCATTTATAAACCTCACCAAACTCTCTTTTCAACCTCTTCATCTTTAACTTCTAGCCCTCAACCATAGACAGACCTAAACTATATTATTTTTACAAATTAAAACCACAAATGTTTCACTTTTACTTAGATATTCTAGCTTCCTAGTCTTATTTTTTTTAAGCTTGCCATCAAGAGTAAAGTATAGGGCTAGAAGGATGTTTAAATTTTATGCATCTAACCATGACAAGGATGTGCAAACCAAAATAATAAAGGAAGAGCTTTGTTTATCAAAGAATACTCATGAGTCAATCAATAAGAGGAAACTTCTCTTACTATTACAACTATACCTTTAAGCTCTCTCTTTGGACTTCATTTCTTCATGTTAGACTTATCTTATAAGAACTAAAACACCAACTTTTACAAGAAATTCATTTTAAAATATCATTGGGTGGTTTTCTATAAGTTGATGTATTTCTCGAATGTTCAAGAACTTTTTGTGAATATTGAATATAAACACTTTGTTAAAGTATGAGAGCCCATCTACATAGATATAATGATATAATTCTATGCCAATCTCACTTACAAGGAAGATGATTATGTTTGAATTTACCATGTCAAGAATATGGTTAATAAAGAACCAATCACCATTACACAGGTGTTTTTATATAATCTTTTTGAGTTTTCTGCTAATGGCTATGATGTATTTATTAAAAAAGAATGTATTGATGTTTATCCATAATTGTCATCCGACATGTAATATGCCATGTTTTATTTAAGGATGATGTTAAAGCCTTTAGTGCTATGTCAAGTTGATGTTTAATATGTTGAGGCTTTTAAGCTCACAAAACAATTTTGAACGATGTTTTATATAAGCTAGTTCCTAGGATTGTTAACCCAAAGGTGGATATAATAGTAATATTGATTAGTTTTATACTTAAATTATGGCTTGTCTAATGTTAGGAAAGAAGAATAATCTATTGGCATTGATTTACCTAATAATGAAAAATGTTTTATGTCCAGTCAAGCTTCACTTGTGTATAGGTCTATTTGAACTAAAATTTTTAACATTAATGAATTGATACCTTTTGGTACTTAAGTTACATCGAATGACTATTGATCTAATAAATATTAATGATGATCAATCAAATACCAAAATATTCATCGATAATTGACTTCTCGATCAATATGTTATATGTTCTTCATGTCTGTTTTCCAATAAAGAGAAAATATAATTAAGAATTAAATTCTAAGAAGAGGTAAAAAGCAGCCTCAAAAATAAAATGGAGCATATCTGTTTGCTTGTAAACTTGAACAAGCTTAATAATCATGGGTAACACCAAAGAAAAAATAAAGCATAAATAAATAAATGATGCAATAAAAAGGTAAAAGAATTATAAAGGAAATAAATAAAAAGAAAGCAATAAATGATCAAGATAAATTATAGAAAAGCTTGTGAATAAATTGTATCTATGTGGTTGACCATCATATCTAGTAACTAGATTGCCTTTTCATTGTTGATCATGACTTCTAATTCCTTGATCGATGATGACTTTAAATTCTCTTAATCGAGCATTTTATATCTTCCCTAGTCAATTTTACTATTATCGATCAATTATAGCCTTCTTTTTTTTATTTGGTAGTGAACAACTATTGTTCTTATTTAGTTGATACATGAATATTTATTTTTAGGTAAATAATATGCTCTATATTCTTTTATTTAGAACAAATGAATGAATATCCTCCATCACTTAAATGATAAAATGGATCAAATAAATCAACTATAAATGATAATAATTACCCAAAAATGTTGACCATGCTCTTCTATTTGACATGTCAAAAAACAAAGCATGTTAGGGATATTTAGACGTGATGCTTAGAATTCCATAACCTATAACATTTAAACCATAACTTAATCTATCAATTTTATAATCAGTACCTAGCTCGTTCGTGCTCTTCTATTAAAACCTTAATTATCCTTTAACAAAAACCATAGATTCTTAGAAAAGAAATGAACCAAAAACCTCAAGCTCCTTTTCTCTTTCTAATCATAATGATGATATCTTTAAGTTTTGCTCCATATCAACTTGTGTATTGTTGGAAATGCACCATTAAATTTCATTTAGGCTTTGGTCCACACCAAAAAGAAACTCTCAAGGAACGAAACAACTCATTCACGTAAGACATTGAAAAACAAAGGCTTCCCTCATAAAACTATCATGTGGTCTTCAACATTTGGTAGAACTCCATTCCTATATGGCTTTATGTTGCTAGTATTGACTATATTGGCTAGATAAACAAAATACAATAACACCTTAGTGAGAAGTAGAAACATTAAAATATCTTGAACAAGATTCAACTGTCTAGAATTCCTATTAGGCCAAAAAACTATTGGTTGTCATTTCTCTATTCTATTTTCACATACATAGACTTGATGTTTTGCTAGTTTTTCTTTAAAAAGAAGATAAAAAGTGCATATGTATTTAAACATTCGAGAAGATTCCTTATCCTTCATGTCATAATTATAGATAGAGACATATACATATATACATATACATATGAAGACGTTTCTTCAATTAAAACTTTATGGTTATCTTGATCTTATTTACTTTAGACCAATAAATCTATAATGAAAATAACCTTTCTTATAATATAAAAAAGTAGAACCTCTACAAATCAGATGGAGAAAAAACCAAGATGAAGAGACTTAGGACTAATTTTAGACATAAGTTTTTCACAGGGTATTTTACTAGTGTAATGATTTTTTTTTCCTTTTGTACTTTTAATAATTCCATGAATGCAATTGAATTTTTCAATATTTTTTCTTAAGTTTACTCCTTTTTTTCATATATGAAATTCAACTTTATTTATTATATGTATGTTAGTACTTAAACAAAATGACATAAATACTTTATGTTTCTTTGCACAACTTTCTATAACTTTGAACAAAACATTTCATCTAACTTTATTAATTTCTTACACTTTATTTATTTTGGTTAATAAAAAAAATATGTTGTAATATGAAGATAACTTAACTACAAAGCTAGAGTACAACAAATCTAGAGAAATTTCACACCTTGATTTGTAGGTCAATCCCTTAGTTTTTTCAGGATTTTTATATTGTATTACGCTTCTCATGTATGTGTAATACTTTTTAGAGATCAACCATTAATTGATAAGAAAATATATTTTCTTATCTTGATTATCTAGATGGTAAACACCTCTTTTATGAACTTTCATAATAACATATGTACCTTCCTAATATTAGAGTCATTTGCCAAAATTTTCATTTTTTTAGGCCAATTGGTATATGGCCTTTATTTACCAATATTTATTAAGTATTGGACACATTACTCCAATCTCATCAAATCTCATACAACCATTGTACCCTAGATGGTATAATATTAATGTGATGAGAATCTTATAAGTTGGTAAATTTGAGCCATGTTGCATTTCTGAAGAATAATGGTAAATGTTATATTAACACCAATACATTATCGACATAGCAAGTGATTGCTAAGTATGATGCAAGAGGCATTTGATAAAGGTTTCTAATCCTCAAGTTTTTAATAGAAAGAGTTGTTATGAAAATTGAAGGAGTGTTGCATTGTCAAATCTTTTTGTTGTTAAACTTTTTAAATGAAAACATTTTATGTATTTGTTTAAAAAATATTAGAAACTTGTTTCTCTTAAATATGCTTTTAATGTGTTTTGGGATTATGTTGCATCTTTTAGTGAAATGTGCTTTTTTTTTCTGTCTCATTATTGTTTTGAAATCAATAGATGTATCTATAAAGTAACATTTGACCTATTATTTTCATTCATGAGTAGATAAATATAATGGTAAATTCATTCAAAGACTTCTAAAATTGATCAAAACTCAAGAAATGTCATGCAAATTCTGGGGGCAATCCTTCTTTTCTAATCTTAAAATGTATTATCCTTTCGTAATAAGAGATAAAGTCTTGATAATCCTTTTTTTAATCATAAAATATCATTTTCATTTTCAACAAACCTCAAATGGGGAGAATCTTGCTTAAAATAATACATATATGCCTACAATAGAATCACACAACTTGATGACTTGAATAATGATAAACTATGCGCATTTAGGTCATAATCCCACCCATAACACTACCTCTTCTCTGTGATTAACCTTAAGGTTTTATAAATCAATCATTATTTTCAAATGAAACTAGCATTTATCAGCATAAGCAAGTTTGATTTGAGATGAAGAAAGGCCAATTTTGGTAAATCCTTCACAAATAAAATATATCTCATGTTGTTCCTATTTGAGCCTTAAATATAATAACCTAGACTAGAATTATCCCTCATACTAGGAAAACTTTTTAGAAGTTTTTGGATGATCAATGAAATTTTCCAATTAGAAAAAAAAAACATAAAAATGTAGAAGGGAAAAAAGTGTTGCACAAAGAGCTATCAAATGATCAACTAATAAATTGAAATGAATAATTAAAAAAAAAACAAAGAGAAATATAAAATTTCTCTAAAACATGTACAAGGTTGATGCAAAGTCCAAAATGAAAGAATGTTAATGACAAAACATGAGGTGCAATTGGGAGTATTTAGATTGAAATGAGATCAATAATTAGAATGAAAAAAAATCAAGGCAACAAGTCTAAAACATCATCATATAAAATAAGTAATCATATATCCTCACACCTTTAAAAACTATTCAAGCCTTATGAATATTATATTTTTGCGTAAACACAAGCCTTAACCTACACTACGTGCTCTTATAAATCATTTTTTATAATTTTTTTTGTATTGATAAGTTTTCGTTTCTTAAAAGAAGAAACATATTTTTCAAGAAAAATCATGACTTGTTTATGTGTTGTATATCATTATGATACTAAATCACGGGTTTTGAATTTTTTAGAAGTTTTTGAATGATCAATGAAATTCTACAAAAAGAAAAAACAAAAAAAAAACATGTAGAAGGGAAAAACAAGTTACAAAAGAGAGCTAATAAATGATCAAGTGAGAAATTAAAATGAATAACAAAAAAAAGGAGAAATATAAAATATCTCTAAAACATCAACAAGGTTGGTGCAAAGTCTAAAATCAAAGACAAAATGTCAATGACAAAGCACAAAGTACAATTGAAAAAACTGAGATTGAAATAAGATCAAATTTTATAATGAAAAAATCAAGGTAACAAGCCAAAAATATCGTCACATAAAATAAGTAATCCTATACCTTTACACCTTTAAAAATCATTTAAGGCTTATGTATACCCTCTATTTTTATAAACACAAGCCTTAACTTACATCACATACTCTTATAAGCTATTTTTTTATAAACAAAAATTATTTTTATTAATAAGTTTCAGTCTCTCAAGAAAAAAAAGATATTTTTCAAGGAAAATCATGACTTATTAATTTTGTATTGTTATGATATGTGTTCTTACCCATTTTAAAGCCCCATATAAATATACAAAAATCATAAAAGAGAAAACAAAAACAAAAAAAATATATCAATGGAGAGAACATGAAGAACACTTAGAAAATTACCAAAGACTGGTTGGAAAGATCAAAACATACAAGTTTGGAAGAATTGGCTATCCAATATTGACTGATGAAGGCCCTTTAAATTGGAAAATTGAATTTGGGAAGAAAATTCAAAATCAGATGTTTAAGAACTCAATTGAAATTTTTTAGGGTTTAATTGAATTTATTAAGGGCTTAATTGTGAGAAAAATTGATTTTTAAGTTCAATTTAAGCTTTAATTGGAAGAAATTGAAGTCTAGGGGTTAAATTGTTGTTTTAAAAAGCTAATTTGGTCAAATCAGGTGTTTAATTGCCTAAATATTAAAGTTTGGTGGTAAATTAGGGGCTTAACTGAAAAATTTCAATACCAAGGACCGGTTTGTAAAAGGCATGTGACTAAAGGAACTAAAATTGTTAAAATTATGGGCCAAATTGAAGAAAATTGAAAGATAAATGGTCAATTTGTATAAATCAGAAACCAAAGACCGAATTAGAGAAGACAGTGAACTTCAGGCTCACAATTGAGTTTGATAGAAGTAAAATTGCATGAATTTGAAAGTTAGAAGTCAATTATAAGTGCAATTAAAAGAAATAATAAAGATCAAGGACTAAATTAAAAATCCTAGTTTTTTGGTGGTTATCCTAGATGACATGTCATTTGGTTCATGTTCAAAACACACTGTTTGAAATAAAGGGCAAACGACATATCGTCTGCCTACTATTCATCTTCTTCTTTGGGCAGTTATGGGCTGATCGAGTTAGCATCTTTAAACTAATGAATGTAAAGTTACAGATCTCAAAATTAAGCAAGATTAGATCCAAACAAAAGATGTGTAACCCCTGTGTTAACTTCAAGCAGTCTCTGATGATGATGATGTCAGAGTTAATTCGATGAGGCTTCAAACGTGGTCAACTCAATCAGCCATGACTGTGATATCCATTGTACAAAACCACTAATTGTTTTGTGTATTCACACTTTAAACCTTCTCAGAGGGTTCATATCAAGGGTTGACCATGTTTCTCTCAAGATCAAAAGATCAGAAATAGCTCTTTGGCCTCCAAGTTTAGCAAAACCACCAAAATTTTCACAACCAAATTTGTTGCAAAAAGATTAATTCTGGGTTGAATGACATTCTTACATTTCTAGGCAGATTCTAGGCAATGTTCTTCGTAAGAACATTGCCTTAGCTACTTGATTTTGACCATTTTTACCCTACTTATTTGCATTAGCATCTTTATATGAGTTTATGAATCAATAACTCAGGGTAATTTCACATAAAAATCATGATTTCTGAGTTTTAATCCAGAGTTTTATTTTTGCACCGAAACCTATTTTAATCAAATCATAATTATTAGTTGATAATCGATGATGTTTGATTGTTATTTAGTGATCGGTTTCCAACATGCATATGTCCTTGGTTTGTTTATATCTAGTTTGGATTTTGATTCATGTTTAGTGGGCATGTTCTTTGTGTTCTTGAATTGTTCTTGAGTTTTCTGGTTTTTTATTCGTTTTTGACATAAAATTTCATGCTTTTTGCATGTTTGATCTATTTGGGGTTTTCGGTTTGGTTTTGATTTGTTTTTCAGACCAAACTAGTTGTTTTTTGTTCGGTTTATGGTCGAACTAAAAATTTTAGGTCAACCTGATTCGATAAGGACCTGCTTGGTTCTCAGCATTTTTAATAAAAAAAATTTTGGCTTAAGGGGGTGTTTGGTAAACATGCCTGTAATCCTATTTTGGTAGTTCTATTCAAAAGAAAATAAGTTTTTGTTAAACAAAGCCTTAACAAATAAAGATAATAATAAAAATATAAAAAATATTTTAAAAAATAAAAGTTTTATTTGTGCATATAGCCAATAATCCTAAAAAAGTATGCAATCATTTTTTCTGAAATCTAAAATACTTTGTAAAATTCCAAAGTATGTCAGCCTACATTTCAAAAACATTAAAAACTTATTTTTGATAAGAAAATATATTATTCACTTTTAATATAAGGATAGAAAAACCTACAAAAGGGTTAATATTCAAAGTATTATTAGGGATAATAATATATTATTATTCACTTTTAATATAAAGATAAAAAAACATGTATAATATCCAAAATATTATTGCGAGTGATACTCTTTCACTTCTAATATAAGGATAAAAATTGCAATGAGTTTTATCTAAAATATTATTTGGAATGAAGTAATAGCCAAAAATCCAAGTTTTTTCTAAAAGAAGCTTTAATGATAATTGAGGATATTTCAAGCTATGTTCTATGATACATGAGTCATGGACATCCGAAATACCAAAAAAGAAAAAAAAAAAGAAAATCATTGAATCTCATCATTTTTCTATTTTTAGTTTATTTATAGTGCATAAGTTGAGGATAAACCAGTTTTCTTTAGACATCTTTCATACCAAGTTCTTGATTTATAAAACCAGGGTTTGTTCATTATAGCAATCCCGTCATGGATACACTAATAGAAATAGAAATATAATCAGACCATAGTAACCATAAAAAAAAAAAAGTGATACAGCTTACCTTAGGTAAGATATACTAGGGGTGTTAATACATTCTTTTTACGCAACCAGTCTCTAGCCTAGAATATTTAAAAGACAAGTTAGGATTTCTAGTAACCATAATATTAGGTGGCGACTACCTATCCAATCAAAGACCTCACAACCCACCAGGAGGGTTCTTATGATGTCACACTCTTGTGAAGGGTACGACAATACTAAATCATAGGTTTTCACCAATAAATAGGCAAGGTTAACATGACATGAGGCAAGTTACTCCCTTTTTAAAAACCAAAACTCTGATTTCCTTTCCAAAATAGCCTTCTATTTGTCAAAGAATCCACTTAAACCGTTCATGTTCTAAAAATAACCAAAATTTTAGGTTAACCATTCTTTACAATACCCAACTAACACTCATTTTTTTATGTCGACAAAAGCATCCAAAATTATATCATAACACTTGAATGACTTGTTTTAGGCTTTTAACCAAAGAAATCTAAACCATATTTTTTTGAAAACATATTTAAATTTACATCTCAATAATTTTATTTTAATAATTAGACCTAATTCAACACAATCCTTAAAATTTACAACTTGACCCCAAAACATGAAAGATGATTCAACAAAAAAAGAAGAAGAATATTTTAAAATAAAATTTTCTTATTGATTGAATTTGCAAAATTTTTGATAAAAAAATGAAGATGATGGCTATAGAAAAAGATGAACACAACTAGATTAATTACGGTAAGTTCTATTTGAAAGAACATATGACAATCACAATATCTGAAAGATAATTTAAGAAACTCTATCATAAGCTGAGAGTGGTAAGATAGCAACTTCTTTGTGGTGATGATGAAAAATGAGCAATGGACAAGTATAACTAATAGATAATCTCAAACCACATATATGATAATAAGAAGCAAAGACAATATTTAACAAGACAAGATGCTTAATGAATTATGCTATCCAATGGTCAAATTGAAGAACACTAGGAGGCAAACTTATAGTGAGCATAAAAGGCATTTGTGTGCCTTAAACAATTTAGACAAGCTAGTGACCATTTATGAACACTTACAAAATCAACGATATTCAAAGATGTGGATATCAAAAAGGAAGATTAAGCTTTCAAAATGTATAATTTATGTTTTTCCCCAGCTTAAAAGGTATCATTCAAAAATAAGATTACAATTAGTTGCTACTACAAGACAATAAAAAGAAAAGAAAATGAATAATAAGAAAATAACATATTCAAGTTAAGCTTTGCATTCATGACATTTGTTTTATCAAATCTCGTAGCTAGTTAAGTCAAACTAAACTCTACAATCAAGACTATTTTATTTTATTGTATGTTTAGATTCCTCACAAGATGCTTTGACAATTTTATTTTATTTTGAGGGTAGTTGCCTATTGATAACACTATGTCATTTTATTTTATATTAAGGGTGGTCACTTTTTAATGAGACCATTTTATTTTATATTAAGGGAAGTCGCCTCATGATGTGAACATGTCATTTTATTCTATGTAAAGGGTGGTTGCAACTCGATGAGACTATGTTATTTTATTTCATATTAATGGTGGTCGCCTTTCAATAAAACCATTTTACTTTTAAGTTCAAAGTAATCACCTCTCAATGAGATTGTATTTTTTTTTAATTTCCTTTTAAAAGGTAGTTGCCTCTCAAAGAAACTATGTTAATTTATTTTATATTGATGATAGTTGTTTTTCAATGAGATTGTTTCTTTTTATTTCCTTTTGAGGGTATCACCTCTTGAAGACACCTAGATATTTTATTTTATGTTGAAAGTAGGCCTTTCGATAAGATTGTTTCCTTTGATTTATTTTTTAGGATAGTCACCTCTCGAGAAGGTTGTGTAATTTTATTTTATGTTGAGGGTAGTCGCTTTTCAATGAGATTGTGTCATATTATTTCATGTCGAGGGTGGTTGACTCTCGATGAAACCATTTTAATTTATATTAAGGGAAGTCACCTCTTAATAAGACCATTTTATTTTGATTTTGAGGGTAGTTGTCTCTCAATAAGATTGTTTTCTTTTTAGTTAAGATATCATGTATAATAAAAAAGCTTTTTTATATATAATTTTTTTTTCTTTACAAACTTACTATACAAACTCATAGAAAAATTAATTTTTAAATGTCTTTGTATTGTATGTATTGTAAAAAGAGGACAATTGCCATAACTCATTTTTTAACCATATTTTTAGTGTAATTTCAAAAATAAATAAATTACATAAATTAAAAAAAAACTTTAAAATGTATTTTGGATACAATTTAACCAATTTGTAATCATTTTATAATTTCTTACTCTTTTGCAAAAAACTTGCAAAAAGAAAATAAAATCAAATAACTAAAAGAAACAAAAAAAAAAAGATAGGTGAGAGAAATATAAAAAGGAAGAAAAATGAGACCAAAATAAACATTGAAGTTTTGACCTGCTTAACAATGGTTTAATTTTACCTTCTCGTTTTATTTCAATATACATGTAAGTTGTATTTATGGGAGCTCAAGGGGTATGAGGTTGTTAAGGATTTAGTTTACGAGGTGGAATGATGATGTATGTGTTCATGTTTATTTATTTGTTGTAAAATTTGTTCTGATAAGCAAAATATAAATTATTAAAAAATTAAAAAGGGGATTTTTTTAAAAAAAATTAGTATGCGTGTATAAAAGTCCCTAAGAATGGTGGCTAAAAAAACTACATAATTTGTGCGATTGCATATTAATTATTTTCTTCATTAGATAATAGAATCGGTTAATACATGACTATAACTTCTTATGTGTAATGTTGTCATTTGTTATTGTTTGTTATGTTATGTTATGTATTAATTCTTTTTATTATTCACAAACCAGCCTAAGATGGTAAAGTTCGATACCAGACCCTATCTCATGGATGTTGTCTAATGAATAATCAAACCAAATAATACATGATTTTGTTTTTTTTATGTGCAATTTTATGTTTGTTATTGTTCATTAAATTATGTATTAATTGTTTTCTTTTTCCACAAATCAACCAAGGATGATAAATTTCAATATTGGGTCTTATCTTTTAGATGTTATTAGTGAAAAGTAGAATCAGTTAATACATGACTAATTTTTTTTTATATACACTTTTGCACTTGTTTTTTATTGTTACATTATATATTAATTGCTTCCTTTATAAGAAAATCAACCCATGTCTTTTGGATGTTGTTTAGTGGATAATAGAATCGGTTAATACATGACCATGTATTTTTATGTACAATTTTGTACTTGTTGATTTTTATGTTATGTATTAATACATGACCATGTTTTTATGTGTAATTTTGAACTTGTTATTGTTTGTTTTGTTATGTATTAACTATTTATTTATTTATGAATGAGCCTAGGACGGTAAAGTTTAATATTGGACCTATATTTTGAATGTTGCCTAGCAGGTAATAAAATTGATTTATATATGATCAAAATTATCATTTTAAGGTCATTGTATTCCTAGGATGAGAATTATATATTTGATATTTATTTATTTTTCTTTTATTTAAGAACCAACTCAGGGATGACAAGATCTTTAAGTAGGTCCTATCCTTAGAAGTTGAAAGAAAAAAGGGAATGGTTGATATTAGTTTCAAAATATATAAATTTTTTTTTGTAGCACATGTGAATTTGAAAATGCAGGTTTGAGGGTGCCATTGACAATATCATTTTGATTTATTTTACTAGTTATCCAGTCAACCATCATTCTACTGTCGAGATCACTTTTAAAGTGACTATATTAATGTATTTATTTAAAATAGAAAATTACTTTAGGTCTTTCTTTCAATTACTCAGTAAAGTTAAGAAATTACAGTTTACATCCTGAGTCAACATAAATTTTTAAATATAAAAAAATGATCAAATTACTGTGATATATATTATATCAGAAACACCTAATAAATCAATTATATAAAATTCCTC
>Ga0325410_1003043_pt1 | contig 18840 bp, 5 predicted proteins | sample PopdelMetagenome_16_FD_206182 | JGI IMG/M metagenome (GOLD analysis project Ga0325410, IMG submission 206182) | Populus deltoides microbial communities from Bellville, Georgia, United States - Xylem-PdIQD-R3 | ecosystem: Host-associated > Plants > Phyllosphere > Stem > Wood/Secondary xylem... | reverse complement strand
ACCCCCCCCCCCCACCCCCCCCCCCCCCCCACCCCCCCCCCCCCCCCCCCCCCCCCCCCCCCCCCCCCCCACCCCCCCCCCCAACCCCCCCCCCCCCCCCCCCCCCCCCCCCCCCCCCCCCCCGGCCCCCCGCCCGCGCCCGCCCCCCCCCCCCCCCCCCCCGACACCCATTGTAAGAATTTGTCACATATTAGGTATCAATCCTTTTTCGAGAGGATCTGTAAAGCTGAAACCAACTAGTTTGGGATTTAATGCTTCTTTGTTGTTGTGTAGTATAGATAGATTTTGTATATTTTAAACCATCAAGTAAATGATATTTACATTATTATCAATATTTTTTCAGAGATGGGAAAGTAAAAGGTGGCGTAATTATAGAACGTGATTCATTGTGTGCTTCTTTTAATTAGTAAATGCTACATTTGACATTAGAACAAAATACTATCGTTTCAACAGCTTGCACTTTTACATATAGTATAGATTAGTTACCATTCAAGGGTCAGGGAACAACAAAATTATTGAACAATTATGCCCAAACATGTATGAACCTCAATTAGTTGATAAATACATACAACTATGCAACAGTTTATACCATAGGTAAATTGATCAATGTACTGGGGCATTCTCAATCTAAGATCAAGATCACAAGAAGGAGTTTATATAGTGATTTATACATAATTAAAAAAAAACATATATTGCAAAATCCAAATAAAATACCCATAGATGGATGTACATTCATTCACATACTGATTTTTTTTTAATAATGCATGGACCTTGATTATAAACCAGTTAGACAAGTAAAATTTGTCTAGGCTGCTAATCATAGTCAAGCATCTGATATGCATATGGTCCTCAGTTTTGTTACGAAAAATTTTCCACTGGCTGTTTTGTGCCTTGAAACCCTCCTCTCTTATATGCTTCTCTCTCCACAACTACTAAAATGGATTAACATCTTCATTTTCTTTTCTTTTCTTTTTTTGGGAGGGGAGGCCTCATCAGGTAACCATTCACAGTTTTTAGCCTTCAAACTCAATCACAAATGGCCTGGTTTACTGTCAGTAACTGCTGTTGAAGCATTGGCCACATAGCCAAAAACTCTGCCAAGAAGCTCAGCCAGCAAAAATTCTCTTTGCTGCAAACCATCATCACAGCAAAAGACACCAAACGGACAAACTTAGCTGTCTATTGCAGCAGCTTTTTAGATACAAAACGTATTTTTGAAGCTAAATTTACTGTGAATGAAACCAAGATTGAAAGCCCAAGGAGCTGCAACCAGGACTTCACTGTTGATCATCAAACAAGTTTGTTGCTAACTTTTATGGTACTAATGAGAGCAAGTTTTCGGCCAAATATCATTCTTTTAGAATGCCACACAAATTATCATGTGTTGATATAACAAAAGTTTGAATGGCCTTCTTATCTGTTGTAAATCTTGCTAGGAATTTTATGGATCCTCCATTCTTAGTAACTGCTTTTCACCTCTAGTGCATTAATGTTTCTACTACAACTTGGTTCATCATAGCTCCCACCATAATGATCTCATCCCTTGCTTGTTATTGGACCAACCATCACCTTGGAAAACGAATGAGTAAGCTTGGCTCAATGATTTTATTTGGTTTTGAGCACTGGTTTATTGATTAGTGAACAAAGACAGGGTGGCTTTACTGGTTAGGAAGGCATCCAACATATCAGGTGTTCCATGTAAGAAAAATGGTGATACCCAAGAATTCCTAAATTCCAATGTATAAAGCTTTTTCAAGGAATGCATGAATGGTGCGCTAGTAAAGTGAAATATAGAAGACTCATGAGACCAAGTTACCACAAAAAAATTTAAAGACAAACAGAATTACACCAGAACATGACAATTACCTCTCAAAGCTTGTGGAAATGCCTTCAAACCAGTAAGCAAAAAGATCCTTGCTCATGCGATTGTAGTAGTTACGAATGAGACAACAAAATGCAGCATTCCTGAAGCATGGGAAGTTAGTCTATTATAGTAATTATGCAAGAATGACAAAGATATAGAAAGGAGTTGAATGAGAGAGGATATGAGAAAGAAAAAAAGATTAGAGTGAAGGTTGGATGATAAAAGCACAAGATATATCTCAATCAACTTCATCAATTCTGAGAAATCAACTTGATATCACTTTTGGATGCATGACTATATTTAAATGATCCAATATGACATCATTTCCTCCAGAACACATCAACAAACAAATAAACTGAGACCTTATTAAAGAGAAAAGTATCAATAAAAGCAAAATCATTGCGCATGATGTACCACAAAAACCTTCAAGGGTAATATAGGAATTGAAAATTGGTAGCAGAAACCTGGAGATCATAATAGCATATTATAATTTTATTATTTTATTTATATGTGGTATTAAAATATAGGCATGAACAAAAGTTTTATGAATATTTTCATCTAAAGGAGTTAAAAATAATAAAAAACGATAAAAAAAGGATAAAATCAAGGATCTAATTTAATATAACTTGATAAATTTGATGTGCTTTTAGTATTGTTTAGATTTTAATTATTGGCTTTTTTGGATCTATTTTTAAGCATTTTTTGAGTTTCAATAATCAAAATAAAGCGTCAATAAGGTACTATATGGGTTAGGAGTTATTTAAGAAGATTATTTTATATTATTTAAGGTTTTATGTGATTTATAAATAGGCATATAATGAAAAAAAGCAATTAACCTATTTTTAAAAAATATAAATAGTTGAATTTATTGGCATATACTTTGTATTTTGATATAAAAAATTAAATATTTTTTTTTATATAGAGTAGAAGTCTTTTTTTAATTTTGACATGTAAAATTTTGCTAAGGCAAGACAATATATTTGATATTTATCAATAAAATCCTCGTAATATATGTGATGATTATTAAAATCTAAATATATTTTTATCGAATCAAAAATTTCAACCTAGAGTTTATGCTTTTATATATGTGTAATTATTATTTTTAAATTTTCAATTAGGTTTTGGACCTTATTTATTGAAATCTGAACCATGGATGTAATTTGTAAAGTGGATTTTTTTCAAAGAAGCTGGCATCCTAAATTCCAAACTAATATAATTAATTATTTGGCTATATGATGACATATGAACAAAGTATAACATCTAATTCAACTATTGAAGTATGCCAATGGCTACAAAATATATGATGAACCCAAACAGGTGGTCAATAAGTATTGCTAATATCACTGCCATTTGTCCATGTTATTTTGATAAATACATTATGTTGATGCAGAAGCTTTCTTTTCAAATAAAATCTATGACAAGTTGACTTGCAAAGATAATAAAGACTTCAAGATTGTGATTTCATAAAAATGGGAACATAAACTCGATGCAACATCTGTGCTACTCAGAAAATAAGTTTGACAGCCATTTACCAATGTAAGGCATCACATGGAAGATATTTTTCTGTTTGGCAGATATTTGGAGCTCAGAACTGTCCCAACCACACCCTTTTTGGGTCTTACCCATCATTTGTCCCTCTACACTTCAAATTGTTTGATTGGGTCCTCTACAGTTTTTTTTTTTAATTGAGTCCAGTAATGTGATCCGTCTGTCCAAGTTGACCGTTAGTCAACAAAAGTGAGCCAACATTTGTCAATTTATAAATGAAGGTATAAAAAATAATGTTAATTTAAATAAAAGAAAAAAATTAAAATTTTCTTAATTTGTGAGATAAATAAATTTAAAAATTAATAAATAAATAAACAGTTATTCCACAAACTGATAAAATTAAAAAATTTATTGACAGTTTTTTTTTATGAAATTAGTAATTGATTAATTAAAAATCCATGAAACTAAAAAAATAAGTGACCACATCCAAAATCACAGTTAGCGCGCTTTAAAATCAAAGCAGCAAAAATAAAGCCTAGCTGAAGTTGCTCAAATGCTCAATCTTTAAGACTATAAAGTTTCTACCTCAAATGAAATTAGATCTGACCAAACCATCTAGTCACACCACTAGCCTCCCTCTACCTCCACCTAGCACCTTTCTCTCCACCACTGCCTTAATCCCCCACTACCCTCCTCCACCTGCCACCAAAAACCCATTACAAAGATCTTTTTTTTTTATGAATCCATTACAAAGAACTAATCTTTGTTATGAAACTCCACTCTCTTTAAACCAACCAGACCAACACCAACACTTATACCCACAAAACAATGAGACCCGGAACAAAAATCAAAAGACAAAACACAAATCTTCGATCCCCCTTCAAAATCACCTGAATATCAAAGAAACCATAGTTCACTTGCTTGTAAAAGATTGTTGGAACTTTCTTATTTAAATTTAAAATTATTTTCACTGCTAATGTATTTTTAATTGAAAAAGGACATGAGTCAATCATTTATTGACTCGATTTTATAGACTAGTGGTCAACTCAAATAGAGCTACCACATTATAGAAATTGTATAATGTACAGGGATATCAAACCCAAAACAGTAGAGGGATCCAATCAAAACAGTTTGAAGAGTACAAGGACAAATGATGCAATATTGTACGATATAAAAGTTACTATTTACATGAACCGATAAATTACAAGTTCCATGCATGTTAAATCACTAAAAGAAAGCAGTATTTCAAACAGTGTTTGCAGGTTGAGACTAACCATAGCCATTTTCCTTTCATAAGTGCCTCCTTTAAAAGGACTGCTGCAGGCTCCCTCTTGACCCGCTTTTCGGTTGATGGTGCTTTAGCTGTACTAGCACATGCCTAAGAAAGTCTTTATTCCATCAGTGACCTTGGCTTATATCCAGCTCATAACAGTGAATAAATATATGAGACAGTGATCCAAATTCCAAACCTCTGCTTCTCCAACACTCATGCACAAAGCACACAAATAGATATCATTGACGGAAATTTTAAACTGCTAGACTAAACAAACAATCAAAATCAAATCATAATTTCTGCCACGTAACCACAGGATTTCCCAGGATTAGAAACTGTCCATAGGATTTTCCAAGATTAGAAACTGTCTACCATCCAATTTACATATATCAGTTTGAGTAACGTGCAGCATCCATTGTTTTGTGATACTTGAAACGATTACCAGATTTTCATAACAAATGAAAAATCCTACAGCAGAGAGTGCAGCATGCAAATCATTTCAAACAATAAAACACCAAGCTTGCATCTTGAGTAAAATAACTACCTTATAAAATACTAGGGCTGCAAGTTCTATCAAACCACGTTGTGAACCACTCAAAGCTCCAAACTTGCAATCCTTGGTTGCATCCGACCTGGAAACATCATCCAAGGCAACCCATTTTAACCAAACCAGTTAACTCCATAAAGAAAAAACCATTGACAATTCATTCTTAGGCACTTACCTAGGTGCACTTCCACAGGATGAACTGCTTTGATCTAGTTCCTTACATACCAGATCCAAAAGTTGTTCTACCAGAGAATTTCCATCAGTAGCACCTCTTGAAAGATTTAGCTGCAGCCTTGCATAGAATATAAGAGCATCCTGTGGAAGAAAGCACAAAGATATGCATGTGGCAGATTGTGAAGATCCAGAATAGATAGCATAACTTGCAAGAGCATAGTTGATGTATAAACCTTAAGGCTGCGGTCATGGGTAGTAAGCCAACAACGGAATACAAATTGCTGCACAGCATTATGAATCTCCAAAGACTGGGAGCCCAAATTTGGACCATCCTTTAACAAGTATGTGTTTATACACTCAATAAGTTTGCGTGAAATCTTTCCCTCCTCCCTGAGCATATTATAATGAAATGAGAAAATTTGAAATACATTATGGCCAGCAACTACTTTAACAAATGAATGGTATGAATTTGCAGATCCAAAGGAAAATAAAATAAAACAAGATCCAAGCATGGATCAACTGTTTATATACCTTACAAAGGAGAAAATCTGAACAAGCCCCTTAACTATGTCCTCCCGAACATCAACAGGGAAATCTCCAGGAGGATTTTCAAAAAGCGAATGGAGTGTGAGTATGCAGCGAAAGACCTCCTCTTTTGGATTACCTTGACTGCTATCATTCCCATCTAAGCTTGTAACCACCTTCTCTATATATAGAAGCACCAGGCCTTTTTCAAAATCAAGCAAGCTAAGTTAGAAAACACCAAGCAGCTTAACATCTTGTAGCAATTAGGAAGAAATATGTGTAGGGTCTAAACAATGCAAAGAACTCACAGCAATAAATCCGGTTCCTCAAGTGAAAACGATAATCTCCAACTGCCAATAGATGCCGGAGTATAATCCCATATTCCAACTGAAAGCTTGGAACATTGCTCAGGACATCCGATATGTGATTAAAGAGTATTTTAACCATGGGTAACAAAGGCAAAGCCTTGCCTGGCAGAAGAAAATTGTGGTGCAAACAAAATCAAATAATGTTTCCATCACCATCTTGCCTTTCTCTAAGCAAAATCTTTCTTCTTCTATAATTAATCACAAAAATCCCATAAAGACAATGTGGTTTTAAATTCTTAACCTGAAAACTTAGCATCATCTGCTCGTTGAATGACAATTCGCATAGTCTTTGCAAAACTTGCCTTAGGCAATCTCCGTTTGCTGGAAGATATCTCAGATGACACACATTGGACAAGCAATGTGACTAAAAATGGCCATGTTTCCGCTGAAAAAAAGAATCCAACATTTCAATCTCTTCTATACAGACAATAAGTTCATACAACACACTGTAAACACAATCCCATCCAATCTTGCACAGATAATTCTTCAATCTTACAGTGAGGGATTTCGTTCGGTTTAAGCTTTGCCGTATTCTGTCCAAGGTACTTGCAAAACCTTATCGATCTTTCGCCACCCTCTAACCACGTATTCAACAACTTTATTCCCTCCTACGCATTCAAAAAATAATTTATCACCATTTGACACTGAATTAAAAATAATAAATAAAAAAATCATTCACTTCAAAAAAAAATTAACGGCAGACAGAAATTACAAACAATATAATAAGCGAGTTACAAACTAATTCATTGTTTTTATCAACAAGGAGAAAAATGAATATATAAATTTCATCGCGCCTAATTTAAAGTTCAGTTTAGGGAGAGAAAAAACGGCATTGAAGAAAATCAAAGTCACAGTTTCATTTCTATTTTTAGTTTTATTTCATTTTCTGGGAAATCAAACAGAGTGGAGAGGGAGACAGTTACTTCTCGAGCTTTGGCTTTATCGGAGGAGAGCTTAGAGACGACTTCTTGAACGTCTCTCGAAGTAACCATCGCCGATGATTTGGAGGGTTCCAGAGTGAGAAAGATGGCGGGAGAATGGAGCGGGGATTTTTCTTTTTCTATGGAGAAAACCTTGGTTTGGAAGTTTACTGTTTTTACTATGGTCGCTGTGAGTTCAATTAGAGAGAGACAACGCCAAGGCGTATTTTATATTTTATGGAGGTGGACGGACACACTGGAGGGGTGAGGGGCATCTTCGTAATTTTATAGTTATTTCTCTGATGTTGCCATTAATTACTTTTTTCTAGATTGATTTGCTGATGGGTTTGTGATTGTGAATGGGTTTCATTTGGGCTCAGCCCAGGCTACCAGTATACTTACAAACACATTAACGACTGAATGGGTTTGTTGGCAATAGGCCGGATATAAAGCGGATATCTATCTTACTCGGCCCATTAGCGGCATTTGTTTTCTAGAAAACTATTTTCTAAATTACTTTTCAAATTTTTTTATATTTATTTAATTGGTTTAAAAAAATTAGTTCTGGTCAAAAAAAAAATTCTTAATTGTTTTTAAGGAAAAGTTTTTTCCTTCTCTCAACTCCAAAAAAAATACTTTCCGGATCTTCAACAAAAAAAAAAATAAAGTGAAATGACTAAACTATTTTTAAAATCAAAATTTATTAAACTGTGGTTTGGGTTTTTTTTTTATATTTTTTTTTTTCATAACAATCAAGTTTACTAAGGATAAATTTAGTATTTTCAAAATTATAAAATATACTTTTAAAAATAAAAAGTGATTAAAACATATATTGGATACGTCAACACGCCAAACATAACGTCATATTTAGGTGGCGTGTGAGACTCGTACAGCGCTTGAAGATGGCATTCCTTAATGTGGTTAGAATTGTTTTGGTAGCCTTTCCATCCCTAAACAAAAATTGTGGCGTAACAATTTTTAGTTTGGTGTCGGAAACATTTTCTCTCTCTTTTTTTTTCCTTTATTCTTTGATTTCCGCACATGCCCCTTCAAATTTATAAAAACATCCATTTAATATGTTTTTTCTTTAAATTTGATCTATATTCTTTTTATTACTATTTTTTTATTTAAAATAATTTATAAAATAATTTTTTTTCAATTTGATTTTCCTTTAATCTTTTTCGTCTATCAAATTTGGTCACCATCCATTTTATTGTCTTTTTATTTTATTTGAAATAATTTATAAATTTAGATTATTTTTTTTAATTTCAGCCTCTTCTAACTTTTTTATTTATCAAATTTGGTCCTTATTTTTTTGATAGAATTTTAAAAAATAAAACAGTAATAAGTAATTTTTCAAGTTATTTTTTATGGTATAGCTAACACACTAGAAAGTATTTTCCAACTTATTTTTAATGATATTATTAGACAGCAAAAAATAATACATTTTCTAGAAAGTCACTTAAAAAAATTACTTTCTTGTAAACAAACGGGTCTAAATATAGAAAAAAATAACATTTTTATTTATTTTTAAGATAGGCTTTCTAACTCTCTTCTCACGAATATATAATTTATTTACATTGTATTTTAACTATAAAAATGTATAAAAACTTAAAAATATAATTATTAGTTGCTACTTAAGTGTTTCGTATATGTCGTGGTTAGCTACCTGTTAAGTTACAGAAAACAACATTCCATTTTATTATCCTACAATGATGATTTTCAATGAGTGCCATGTAATTATTTTTTTTAGTTTAACGTGGATATCTGGGTCAGCTTACGCGCACCTCGACTAATTCTACGAGTCTTGAAATTAACGATCATGTAAGCCTCTAGTGACCATCATATGAGCAACTACAGGGCTTGAACCTAAGACCAAAGAGGAAGCAAACCTCTTGGTCCCAAACTCTTACCACTAGACCACCACCTAAATGGTTAGTGGCACGTAATTATTAGTTGATACTTAAGTGTCTTATATTTGTGGTTAGTCTATGTAGTAAAGGCATGTTCGGGAACGCGAAGCAAACCGCGTTCCCTCAAAAAAAATTTAAAATTATTTTCTTACTTAAAATAAAATTTTTATATATTTTGATATCGTTTTGATGTGTTGATGTAAAAAATAATTTTTTAAAAATAAAAAAAAACTTTATTTTGATGTATTTTTAAGCGAAAAACATTTTAAACAGCTACAGCTACCACAATTCTAAATATACCCTAACTCATTGAGAACTCCATTGGTTTAAATATTGTATTTAGATAAATTCAGTGAAAATGTGATTTTCTCATGGGGTATAAGAGTTTGAGTAAAAACTTTAAATTTTCTGTATGATTTTTTTTATAAAAAAAATAAGGTTAGAAAAGCGATTGAAATGGATATTACATATAATCGTCTAATATATCTATCTATATGCAATGCTAAATAAATAAAAAAAACAGTCCTCAATGTGTTTTACAATGAAAACACATGGATTGCTTGTTCGTTAATAGATTTAAATATCAATTAATAATATTTTACCATCTATTAAAAAATTAACACATGCAATGGATATCTCTTGCCATGTATATAAAAATAAAAAAAATAAAAAAAACACCGAGACAAAGTTGAAGAAAGAGAAAACATGAGAAACATTGATAACGAAGAACCTTGAATTGTTAATTATTAGAATAGGTTTATTGTTAATTATTTTTACTTAAAATAATTGAAAGCTTAAGCAATAAGCGTACATTGAATATTTTTTTTATAAGATATGATCAACTGGATTGAATGGATATGTTTGGGTAGATAAGCATAACATAAAACACATTTAAAGTAATATAAAAAACAACTTTAATTGGAAATAAGTTTGGAGAAATATTTTAATTTTACTCCTTTTTTTAATTGATACAGGATTATACTAAAAAACTAAAATGCATGGAGTCGGTTGAATTGTTTATGTAAATTAGTTAACCATGTTAATATATTATTTTAATCATTTGGTTACCAAATTTATGTGGTGGCTCGATGGTTAATTTATGTGTGAGGTGCTACGGGTTCAAGATTGAGGGCATGTTTTTTATTAACTTTGAGGAGTCCATCTTTATTTTCTTTAAAAAAAAAAAATAAGAGGCTTGCCCCTTAAAAAAAAAAAAAAAAAAAAAAACTAAGGATCGCAGGCCTCTCTCAGGCTCACCTGTCTGGGCTTTATTGTGATATGCTTTTTGAGTTTTGTATTAGTTTTTTGGGTTTTTTTTGTTTAGAATTTTTTACTTTTTAATTTTATTTTTTAATATGAGATTTTTAATTCTTTTGGGATTTTTGCATCTAATTTTTTTAATTTTTTATTTGTTTTTTTAATTTTATTATTTAATATGAGATTTTTATTTGATTTTATCATTTAATATTGAATTGATGATAAATTAATTTTTGTATTTTGTTATCATATTATAAAAAAATTGGCCTTTTTTAAAATCTTTTGGTTTTTGTTTTCCGGTTACAATTTTTAACATGAGACTTTTATTTCCTTTTCTGTTTTTTCTTGCTTCAATTCAATCCTTTAATATGAATTATTTTAATTCCTTTTGGGTTTTCTTAACCCTCTTTTTTTTTTTTTCAAATTTCATCATTTAATATGAGTTTTTTTATTTAATTTTATTGTTCTGGATTAATATTTTTTCTTTGTACTTACCCAGCGAACCAGATCACGAGAGGCAACTCCTACATGATTTAGTTTAAAACTCGAGCTAATTATATGGTAAGGTTCAAATTTTTCAAGTTTGAACCATAGTTTCTTTACAATACCAGTTTTTTTTCAATAATCTAAATATATTATTTTTACGTGAAAAAACATAAATTCAAACTGCAGCAAAAACCTGATTAATAAACTAGTAAAATGCTATAATAAATAATGAGAACAATGAAAATAAACACATCTATTTAAGTATAAGTATTTATATGGTAAAATAACTAAAAATCTACTTGTTTATAGATAATAGTGCCATCAAACTAGTCTATCTCCACTTTTCTATTATATTTATAGTTCTGGTTGCTTTTAAAATATTTTTTATTTTGAAAAACATTAAGATGATATTTTTTTATTAAAAAAAAATTATTTTTGATATTAGCGTATTAAAATAATCTGAAAACACTAAAAAATATTAATTTGAAGTAAAGAAAAAAATAAAAAAATTCAAATTTTTTCAAAAGCACTTTTGAAACGCAAAAACAAACTGTACTTAGAGAAGTTTGGAAATATAATGATTTTTTTTAAAGTATATTTTACTTGAAAATATAAATAAATAATATATTTTTTTATTTTATAAAAAATATTTTTAATATTAATTCACCAAAACAATTTAAAAATATAAAAATATTAATTTTAATTAAAAATTTAAATTTTGTTAAATCCCATTTGTAACACAACAGGGGGAATTCATGAAAACAAACTTCTCTGTCTTCTTTCTCTGACTTGATTAAGAAAGAAAATATCTGAATCATCTAGATGGTGGTCCAATGGTAAAAGATTAGGACCAAGAGATTTGCTCTCTTTGTAGTCTCAGGTTCGAGCCCTGTAGTTACTCATATAATAGTTACTGGAGGCTTATATAGTCGTTAACTTTAGGGCCCGTGGGATTAGTCGAGGTATGCGCAAGCTGGTCAGAACACTCACATTAAACTAAAAAAAAAAGAAAAAATATCTGAGTATTGGAATTTTTTCCTTATCCATTATTTTTCTAAAATTGTATTCACACTAGCAACTTGATTAATACAAGATATGCTGTGATTAGTGTGGTACAATCTTCTATCGTGTCAAGCTAAAGACAAACACAATCTAAAATTTAGTTTTCTTAATCGGTGTCCAATTAGGACATGAACAAGGGCAGGTCAACCCATATCTAAAATTGCCTAAACGGGTCAAAACCGCCTGCAATATTAAATATAAATGGGTGTGGCGTTTACCAATAAAGACCAAATCCAAATCCAAATATAAATGGGTGTGGCGTTTACCACTAGAGACCAAATCCAAAAGATTTCGTCGTCGGCACTCTTTGCAAGTTTAGAACGTTGTTGAAATAATATTCAAATCGTGTTTTATTAAAATTTTATTTTTATATTTTTAAATCGTTTGAATATATTTATATTAAAAATAATTTTTAAAAAATAAAAAGTATTATTTTAATATATTTATAACTAAAAAACACTTTAAATCACAACTATTATTACATTTTCAAACATATTTGTTTTTAGAGGAATGAAGATAGTCTTGGTCCATTTTGATGTTAATTTTATTCAGCAGCACGCGTATAGTGTGACCCTAAAGGATAATGAAAGGTTTAATCATAACTACTGCTTGATTTTTCTACCAACGACGTTCTGAAAATTAGACCATGTTAAGGCAAGACAGGGAAGCATATTTTTGTCCAATTTCACAGACATCAATTGTATGCAAATACCGTGGCAGTATACCAGCAATCATGATCATATGATAACAAGAAGATTGTTTTTGCTATCCAAAAGTTAATCTTGATAATTAATACTAATTAGTTTGAATTTGATTTCTCTAATCTTGGTGGCATGTCTTAAAAAAATATTCTTTTATTCAATATTTTATACTGTATAGAAGTTTTTTCTTTTCTTTATCAACTTGAAATTTATTTTGAATAACATTTAGTTGATTTGTTTATTGCATTTAGGAGATAACGTTGTAGAAACTAATTAATCTCCCTTGCATTTCAAGAGTGTGAGGTATGTTTTTTTCACTGGTTTGATATATAATACGACTTAGAGATATATAGTTTTGTTGAAATCTACTAGCTCCTTGAAGATTGGGAGAGCTAGCAAGAACATCAATGGTTGACTTTCTATGATTTAAACTTATAATCTTGGTAGTTCATGGATGCTTGGCTAATTGAAATATATTTTCTGCATTTCCTTACTGATCTTCTATGATCTGTACATGTTGATTTCTAAAAGGTAATGATTTTGGAGGACTAACTACAGGCAATTTCTAATTATCTAGATAATTAAGTCACTTAATACTATTGTAATAGCTTGGGTTTATTTAATATTAGAATTTTGAATATTGATTTTAATGAGTAAGGTTTGATTTATAGGTGGTTTTTTTAGGGATTTAGGTGTTATATCTTATGTCATAATTAACTTTGTAATAGATTTTATAAATTAATATGCTACATTTATAAAATCATTAAGTATATTAGTTGAAATTTTTATATTTAGAGTTAAAGTTTTTAAAATATTTGGACCAAATAATAAAATTGTGAAATTCGGATAATAATTAAAATAAACAGGGTCATTAGCAAGGTTTGATTGGAATACAACTAGTAATAAACTTGAAAATATTGTAAATCTTGCATCCCTTAAACACATATGAATAAATAAATCTAAACCTAAATGATGAAGTGGTTTAGCTATTATTTGAATTTTGAACTAAACCTTCTCAATTGAATCATTTATTCAATGTTTTTTTTTATATTTTAAATATAATGTACACATTTTAAGAGTTGTTTTGAAGAAACTTTAACGAGAAAGTTAAAGAATATTAACATTTTTTTTTATAATTGTGTCGATTTGAAAAACATTTGTCAAAAAGTTGATGAGCATTGATAGAAGGACCTTATTGTAAATTGTTTTTGAAACGTTGGGGATTCAGATAATAAGATATATAGGTTTGTGACTCAATTCAGAATGAGTTTATGTATTAGGGACTAAATTGAGATTTCTTGAATGAAATAAGGACCAACTTTAGCAAAACCTTGGATTTAAGTTTGATTTTCTACGCATATAATGTTGGAAAAACCATTTTGCATCTGTAGAACGTTCACTTTTTACCAGTTCCCAAGCATGCTTGGTAAATTAAATTTCCCCAGGATTATATAAGCTAAAAAAAACTAAAAAAAACCATTGATTTGCGCACCATTACAAATCAGATTTCAGATTAACAACATGGAGAATATATGAGATATTTATGAGCTAGCTAGAACTAATCTCCAGTTAATATTCATGTTAAATTATCCAAGAACTTAAGCCCCAATACCGAGCATAAACTATTTCAAATTCGAAGACAAGCAAAAAAATGACATGGGATATTGATGAAATCCATGAATCTCAAAGTGCTCGACATGTATGCATAGAAATAATTGAAATCAAGCAACGACCAGTTAGATGGGAGAAAAGAAAATAGTACGGAAGATGACGCAAGGAGAGAATCAAGGGATGGACTGTCGGTTCTGTACACAATCGTAGGGCCCAAAAGATGTGGATTTTTACAAGAAACAACAGTACCTGTACAGATCATTCCAGCTGGGGCTATGGAGAGACCACGCTAAGTAAAAGCAAAGGGAGAATCTGTAGGGGATTAAAATATTAGGGTGATGGGGGGGTTCAACATCCTGTCCACCGTCCCCAAAGATTCGTGTGTGTGTGTGTGTGTCTGTGTCTGTGTGTATATATCTGTGAGTGTGTGTGTGTTTGAAGAAATTCTGATGCGAAGATAGCTAAATCGCCTGCGCCGCAGTCAATGTTCAAAGGTATCGCGCATGCGAATAATGGCAAATGCCAAATAATATTTTTAATTGTGACTAAGGCCATTTGTAGATTTAGCTAGGGCATCGCATTTGCATGTGCAAATCAAGATTAAAATTAAAGGGAATTTTGTCCGGCCCGACTGATAACAAAGCCATGAAAGAGAAATATACATATTGTTTTTGTATATGAAAAGTGATGATGTTTTTAAAAAATTCAAGTAGTTTGAGAAAAGATTTATGTTTTGAATTAATTGGATTTTTGATTTATAATTTAATCAAATTATGTGATATATTTTGATTGATTTAAATAATTTCATATTTGTTTGGGTAATTTCCGTGAATTTTAATATGAGCTTTGTTTGATACATTAAAAAAATTAAAATATTGTTGAAAAGTACTAGTGCTCTAGACCCATTATCATTGTTAGTTGGAATAGTATAATAATATTTTTATTCATTCATCCAAAAAACTTAACACATGTTTACAATAACATTGAAATCTTTTTTACATTGCTCATAGGGAAAAATAAGTATTTTCTCATCTTGATTGTACAATATAAATACACAAATACCTTTGAAAGTAAAAAAATTAAATATGATGTCGAGGGGTATTTTAGTATTTTCACAATTGTTATTCTCATTTAAGCTAGGAGACAATTTGATATTTGATTAAATATAATAAACAATTAAAATGTAAAGTGAAAAGATGAATATACTCTTAAAATTAAGAAATTTAAGACTAAAGACATAGGGTGTTTTTTTGGTTTTTTCATAATGATTTTTTATGAGTTACTCGCGTGTTTTTTCAACAATTCTATCTAATATCAGGATGTATATTTATAGTGTAAGATACTGACCTGATATTAAAAATACCCGATTTTTTTTTAAATTTCAAAAAAAATAAAAAATTCAAGAAATTTCCTTGTTCCAAAATACAAAAATATGTTTTCATTTGTGTGCATATGACCAAATGCTAAAACTTTTTATGCATATTTTACAACAAAAAAAAAAGCTTCTTCATCTTTAAAAAAAATAATACAAAATAGGTTTCATAACCATTTTATGATTATCTATTAGAATTTGACCAAAATTTTAAAACTATCACAAAAAATAATTTGTTTAATTAATATTTTGGGTATGAATTTTACAACAAAATGCATACTCTCGAAATTAAATTAAATGAATTAATAGCAATAAATGTTAGGAATCAGCTATAGACTTTATTATTTTGGAGTTATAAAATTATATTGTAAGGTATATCCTCATATATTAAAGATACAAAGTAAGAAATAAATGTAATGCTAAAATCTGAGCCTTGGAATGGTTAGGATGTAGCCCGATAAGACAGAGACTTTCTCATGAAATGAGATCTGCCTTGAATTTTAGATATACCAACAAATAGAAACATGACCTAGAAAAATAATAAATTAACAATGCAGTTTACCTTGGGTAGGGTGCACTGAAGGTTATGCGTCTTTTCCTTGTATAACTAATCCTCTAATCTAGACTCCTACAGACCATTAGGTTCTTTAGTGATCATGATACTAGGTGGCGATTCCTTTAAAATTATAATTTTATGATTAACCTCAAAACCCTACTAGTCTAGGAGGAAAACTCATTATTCGACGTTGTGCACGCCACGCCACGACACTTATAGTGGGTTATATGGGTTGATCAGTGAGTTTCAAAAATCTCAACCTACACTCAACCTGTGATGGTCCAGGTCGGGTCATATAATGCAAATATTACAAATATTCCAGTTTTTTTAGCACTTTTAGTGTTAGCTTGAGTTGACCCGGGATGCTTTTTTTGTTATTTTTTTTAATTTCATTATTTAACATTAGATTATATTCAAATTCATCTTTGCAATTTTATCCCTTTTAGCAAACATTCTTCTTTGTGTTGGCATTGTTATTACATTTTCTTTAAAATTTTAATTTATTTATCACCATTGTTTTTTCTATCATATAATTAAATAAAATTATCTTTTTTAATTTAATAAAATTTATTACTTGAGTCACAAATATTTTTCCTTCTTCGAAACAAGTTAAATGTGCTTGAACACCGTTTTCTTTCATTACAGAAAAATAAACCCGGCACGCGATGAAACATGCACCACCATTGTACCCGTAAGGGGGAAAAAAACGCAGAAGCTCAGTGCTACACCAAGGACAAGGTCTCTATTGCGCTATCATTACAAGTAATCTTTCACTTGCGTGATAACATATATTAATTATACGAGACGAGACAAGCTAGGGAATGTTCTCCGTACTCAATGCACCAAAATAAAATAAAATAAAACACAAAATCTTCTTATTGTCTTCGAACATCACTCTATAACGCCAACGGTTCCTTCCCCAGCTGTGTTTGCATGGCTATGGAGGTAGCTCGAACCGTCGGATCTGGAGCCCGGCATAGCATATTATAACATTTTCGTGGGAAATTATATGGTCCTTGAGATGGGGCTGATCCAATTCTATGTTATGATTACATAACATGTGCCCCCCTGAGACCTTTGGGATCATCGGGAAAAACTCATGGTGGGGCCATATCTAGGCCAAAATGAACCAGATTGACTGCACCCATTACGAGGTGGGATTATTTGACCATCATCATGACAAGGCCCAGATGGGAATTTGTGATGGTGATGATGACGATGAGAAGCATATATGCTTAACTTAACCGTGTGATTCTGCTTGTAAAGGCAACGATCCATGATGTTCAAATTTGAACTGGTTAATACCTGATATGGAGGGATATATAGACCCTGGTGTGTGGAGTGGACCACCTCCTTCAATGGTCCTGATCAATGATCATCGCATCAGTCTTTGGCTTTGTTCTCTTTTATCCAGATTGCTTTGTATGTGTTAAAAGGTTACACACCCTACAAAAATTTAAAAAAAAAAAGAAAAAAAAGGAAGCATAAATATTTTTCAGTGCTTAAAAATCAACTTTTAAAATGTAGGAAATATTGGATTAAGTGAACTTTCTTAAGCTTTTATTTTAGCTAAAAAGAGTAAAAAACTGGTAAAAGCAACGAGTTAACAAAGATATACACACATATATACACACAAGGTGCTTGTGGTGTCTTGAAACTCAAAAATATTTTGCAAGCAAAAAGGAAAAGAAAGCTAGAGATTATCCGTACCAAGCATCTTCTAATTTTTCTAACTTGATCATCCCAGCATAGCTACATATAGTGAAAGTATTATTTGTTATATTCCTGTATAGGAGCCATGATTAAGTTATATTGAATGAATATATATTAAATGAAAAAAAATTTATTTATAAAAAAATAAACCCATATAAATTAATAAAAAAAACCACTCTTAACCTTTTTTAAAAAAATTTAAGTTTTTAAATTAAAATGATCTCTTAATATAAAAAAACATACAAGATCCAAGGTGATATTAACTTATTTCTTAGTCCTGATACATCTTGGACCGCAAAAAAGAATAATTAGCACCACTATTTAAAACTCATCTGTTTTTTTTCTAAAGTTTGAATTTAATTATTTTAATACAAATCTCAAGTTTTAACGTTGTTTTTAAACACCTCCTCACACCTTAAAACATTCTCCGAAGTGTTTGAAATATGTACATACCGTAAATTGTTGCCTTATAAGAGCCTTTATGTTTAGCATTATGAATCAAACATGCCTAAATAATAAGGAATTTGTTTGTTTTTATATTTTAAAAATATTTTTTAAAAAAATTAAATTTTTTAATGTTTTTTATTCAAGAGTGATATAAAAATTAAATTAAAAAAATAAAAAAATTAATTTAATATATTTTTAAATAAAAAACTCGCCTGCTGTGGACATTATTCTACAGCATTGAATATTAAGGTTTCGTATGGATGAAGTTAAAGATCTTACATAGACGACCTTTGAATGCGCAGTCAGACGTCGGGCATTCACTTTGTCACTGTCAGGATAAATAAAAGTTTGGGACACAAATCCAAATAGGTCCCGTAGCATAATATTTTTGTAAGCATATAGGTTGACAAGTGCTCAAGATTAGTGCTGCCCTCAGTGCTGCTACGACTCCTTCTCCTTGACGTTCAAAAGAAAAAACGACAAAGTTCCGTTCACATTCCTATAAATTAATTACTAGCCCTCATCATTGAAAATCAATCCAATTGTCAAATTTAACCATTTTA